>Ga0190359_1000433_pt1 | contig 28237 bp, 14 predicted proteins | sample 48721823_MG_FD_161269 | JGI IMG/M metagenome (GOLD analysis project Ga0190359, IMG submission 161269) | Hydrothermal vent microbial mat bacterial communities from Southern Trench, Guaymas Basin, Mexico - 4872-18-2-3_MG | ecosystem: Environmental > Aquatic > Marine > Hydrothermal vents >... | reverse complement strand
TGGATCCTGACAATCCGGTAAATTCATGACCTCGGCAGGCCAGTAATTCATTTCGGTATTGATATTGGTGGTGTATTTGCTGTCCCACGGGGGATGTAAACTCTGATTCCATATCCCCTGTAAATTTGCAGGATAAGTACCCGGGCGACTGGAGGAGATCAGCAGATACCGGCCATACTGAACATACAATGCCACCAGTCCGGGATCCTCGGTATCCTTATCAAATGCATATAACCGCTGGTCGGTGGGTAAAGTATCCCGGTCGTAATTGCCCAAATCCAGGTGAAAACGATTGAAATAAGACTGATACTCAGTCAGATGATCCCGAAACATGGATGTATATGACTTATTCCGGATGCCGGTGAAATAGTGTTCCACGCGTGCATCCGGATCCCCGCTCACATCATGGTAATTTGTATAATTGGTGGCAGCAGCCAGGTAAATCACCGCCTCACGCGCTCCATCTACCAGAATGGTTTGATCAGAACTGGTGATATCTCCATCCGTTTCTACTTCAATACGGGCAGTACCATGCAATACACCGTTTTTTACAGCTACCTTCATCGTCTGACGGTTTCCTTTGGTGATCAACTCTTTCTGCCCGTGAGGCGAATCCATCAACACGTTGAATCTTAATGCCTTTGACTTACTTGCCCTGATCCGGATGGCCAACACCTGATCAGGTTGACTGATCCACACTTCGCGATTGAAAGTCACCCCGCTAACCCGGTAGGTGGTCCGGCAAACCGCAGTCGTCAGATCCAGCTCCCGCCGGTACTCTTTAAAACCTCTGTGATCCGGAAACTCCAGGTAAATATCCCCGAAGGGTTGATAAGCCTTCTGCCTGAGCGGCACACTCATGAAATGCTCCATGGCCAGTTGCTCAGCCTGGTGCTGTTTTCCCTTAAAAAGAAGCTGACGAATGGTATCGAGATAGGCGGCCGCACCGGAATGCGAATAATCATGCGGCTCACCGGTCCATAAAGTCTCTTCGTTAAACTGTATATGCTCCTTTTCAACGGTACCGAAGACCATGGCCCCCAACCGCCCGTTCCCTAAAGGCAACGCTTCAGTCCAGTCTCCGGCAGGCTGCTTATACCATAACCGGAGATCCTGTGCTTTTCTCGACCCTCCGTTTGAACAGGAAATCAAGGATAAAAAAACAGCAAAGACCAACAATCTATTCATAATCAATGTGTTTAGTTTTACAAGGCATTAATTTACTGAAAAATGCCGGAGCATGAATGGTTAACATCAGGTTAATGACAGAAAAATACCCCCGTTGATGTAATATTACTCCTATCTTTCCGTCCTCTTTAATATCATTCAAATTATCATACTATGAAGAAACTGATCCTGTTGGGACTGGCAGGCGGATTATTTATTTCATCCTACTCCCAGAAAGCTTCTCCGGCTGACACGCTGAGAAAAGATGCCCTGAAAGTATATCTCCAGGCCAATGATTTCATCCGCAGGGAAATTCCCTATATCAATTATATGCGGGATATCAAAGACGCTGATCTGTACATTATTTCGAGTACCCAGAAAACCGGATCAGGAGGAATAGAATATACCTACTTTTTAGTCGGACAAAAACAATTTGCCGGGATGCGGGACACACTCAAATATGTCAGCTCCCCGGATGATACACAAGACAACATACGAAAAGCTCAGGTACAACTGCTTAAACAGGGACTGATGCGTTACGTGATGACGACTCCGCTGGCGAAACATATCAATATCTCGTTTTTAAAGCCGCTATCCGAAGAAGTCTCTACAGATAAATGGAACAACTGGGTGTTCAGCACCAGTGTAAACGGAATGCTCAACGGGCAGAAAACCTATAATACCAATCAAATCTTCGGAAGATTATCGGCCCGGCGAATTACCTCAGACTGGAAACTGGATTTTGGATTGAATTATAATCTGAACCTGGATTACTTTCACATTGATGACCAGATAATTAAAAGCGTTAATAACGGGCAGTCTTTCAATTCCCTGATCGTCCGGAGCCTGAATGACCATTGGTCAACAGGAGGATCCCTGAATGTAGAGTCTTCAACTTTTAACAATTATAAGCTGAAAATTACTGCCATGCCGGGCATCGAATATGATATATTCCCCTATTCCGAATCCACGCGGCGGCAATTACGGCTGCTCTACCGTGGAGGATATATTTATCAGAGCTATATGGATACCACCATATATAATAAACTCGAAGAACATCTTTGGGGGCAGCAACTGAGTGCCGCTTACCAGGTCCTGCAAAAATGGGGATCCATTGATGTGTCAGTCGATTGGTTCAATTACCTGCACGACTGGTCAAAAAATAATCTCTCTTTAAACGGATCTTTGAACGTACGCATTGCCAAAGGGTTAAATATCCAGATGGGGGGCGGAGCTTCCCTGATCCATGATCAATTGGCACTGGTTAAAGGAGGAGCTACCCGCGAAGAGATCCTGCTTAGACGAAAAGAACTGGCAACTCAATACATGTATTTTACTTATTTCGGTCTTTCTTATACTTTTGGATCCATATATAATAATGTAGTCAATCCCCGCTTCGGGGGAAGTTCCGGCGGGATGACCATCATCATGAATTAATCCATCATATGAAAGCAATTTATCTGATCCGGCATGGTGAAAGCCGGCAGGCCTTTGAGATCAGGGAAACTGAAATTCCTAAAGCCGGTAAAAATGAAGTAGTTATCAAAGTAAAAGCATCCGGATTGAATTTTGCCGATGTGCGACAAAAAGCGGGACAAAAAGGAGTGGATGCGGTTTTCGATAACCTCGGAGGCAAAGCCTTCTCCCGGGGATTAAAATTACTGGCCCCCGGCGGTAAACTGATCACTTACGGAGCTGCATCCATGAACAAAGGGGAAAAATCAGGCATGATCAATACTCTCAGAGTCGCCTGGGGTTTCGGATTTCGCTCGCCGGTCTCATTGATCGGAAAATCCCAGTCGATCATCGGAGTCAATATGCTCCGCATTGCCGATCACCATCCCGAAATCCTGAAACAGTGCATGCAGGAGGTTATAAATCTTGCCAAACAAAAAGTTATCCGCCCGTCACTGAGCCAAACATTCCCGGCCAACCAAATTGCCGAAGCACATGACTTTCTCGAACAACGAAAATCCAGAGGCAAAGTAGCCTTGCTTTGGGATAATAACTGACGTAGCATTTATGCTGTTTGCGGCAACGCTCCGACCAGGGATTTACGACGTTTGCAAGGGCTCAAGGCTTCCTCCTCCTCTTTGCCCATTGGGTTGCCTGTTGTTTCAGATCCCTGATTTTCTGCCGGTGTGCCTGAAAAACCGGATCCTTATTCTCTGCAAAAGGCGCTTCGGGCCAATCCCACTGATCCGTTCGAAAAGGAGGAACCGGGATCACCTGCTCCAGATGCTCTCCGTTAACCAGATTTCCTAACGGATTCCGTGCCCAGGCATAACGAACGGCTACCGGTTTCGAGACCTGTTTACAATGAACCACCAGTTGGGACTGGTCTGACTGATCACGTCCGCGATCATCTTTGCCCACCACCAGATATTCTGCTTTTGCCGGGTAAAAATGCCGGTCAGCCCCGGCAATAGCCATTCCCTCTACCGGTCGCCCGTCATGAGTCACCACCTTCCGGTCAAAACCGATAATCATCTGATGATCCTTGCTTGTCACACGATTGGGCAGTGCCGGTTTCCATCCGAAATCATATCCGTATTGTGTAGCCAGCGCCCATCGGGCCATACGTTCTCCCAATTCAACTTTTTTAAAAGGATGATACCAGTGCACCTGCTGATCATAAGCGCTGACAAATCCAACATCCGGAAGATCCAGATAAGCTTTTAATTGCGCTTCGCGGATATAACAGCCGGCATCTACCATCCGCATCTCAAAATTATCCATCGTTTGCGGTTCCCCGCCGGCACTCAGTTCGATGATCCCAAATGGAAGCGATGCATTGTTGAAAGTGGCACGCCATTGCCGGATCATCAACTCCAGGTTTTGCCCGTACAGTTTTGGTCGTGCATCTCCTAATGCATTGTTGAATCCCTGATGAAAAAGGATCCCTTTCACAGAGAGTCCGCCGAAAATCCCCAGCATCCCGTTATAGGAAGCCCCCGGATTGTTACGGTCTGAAGCTTTTGCCGTATCCGCCCGGATGCGTGCATCCCACAGATCAAGTAACCCCCGGTTCCTGTCAATGGTTTTCAACTGATCCCTGCTGACCCACGCCTCCACGGTGGTTCCACCCCACGAAGCATCAATCAGTCCAATTGGTACCTGGGTAGCCATATATACCCTTCGCCCGAAGATATAACCCAATGCAGAAAAAGTGGGTACCGTTTCAGGCGAACAAACCATCCAGTATCCTTTCAGATCATAACGGCCATACCATCCATCCCATTCATTCAGACGGGGAAAATCATCCAATAAAACCGGACTCGCCTTGGCCGGTATCGTCATCAACCGGATCTCCGGAAAATGGGCCGAAGCAACCTCTTCATCCCCATGATAGATCCGTTTCAGATCGAACTCCATATTTGACTGGCCACCCAGTATCCAGACATCCCCCACCAACACATTCTGATAGATTACTGCCTCTCCTTCTGAGGTTACCTTAAACAACCCGGGAATCCTGCTGACTGCCATTGGGTCAAGTATTACTTCCCATTGACCATCCGGCTGCACAACAGTATTTTTTTTCTGACCGGCAAATTCAACCGTGACCTCTTTCCCTACATTCGCCCAACCCCAAACCCTGACAGGTTGGTCGCGCTGTAATACCATATTGTTGTCAAAGATGTGGTGTACCCTGAGCTGTGCCTGTAAAGTGCCGTTCCACATCAGGAATACTCCCGTTATGAAACTCATTAACAGAATTTTGTAAAATAACCTTCGATGATGTGTGTTCATTTCAATGAGTAATTTTTAAATGTATTTTTTCGGTTGCCGTAAGTTTCATCCACACGGCCAACATTGGCGATCCATCCATGTCATAAGTGACCCCCTGCCGGAGATTCTCTCCCTTGATTATTTCTCCGTTTACCAGCACCCGCAAAGCATTATTGCCACCCCAGTCGCGTATGATAAATGCAGGATTGACAACAGGGTGAGTTATTGATCCGTTTATCGAAAATGAAAGTTTCCGGTCGAGAGCCGTCATCATGAAAGCCCGCTGGCTCCGGCTAAAACCTTCAAAAGAAAAACCTTCAATATCTGTTAACTCAGGTGGATGATTCCACATTCTGGCTAATGGAACCAGGTGGGTAACCGGTTGATCGGTCAATCCATAGAGGATACAATTCCCCAGATGATACACTTCACTCCCACCGCCCAGGGCAGCATGGGTAAGACGGTCGTTATCAACGGCATAGCGTCCGTCTGAAGGCATTTGTGATACCGGCCAGTGGTTCCAGGGACCGGCAAATGGGTCGGGTGTATAAGCCGATTGCTCTGAACGCCCCCAGGTTCTGATATGTTCTCCATCGGGATAGATCAGAAAAACTTTATACTTCGATTTAAGATTAACCAAGGCAATATTGGCATCCGTCAACGGATTTCGAGGCACTCCGTTAGTGCCTTCCCAGGTCAGATCGGCTTCTTCGCCTTTTAGATTAGCTACAGAAAGTGCCTGAAAGTGGATATTATCCAATGCATCGGTCCCGGGCTGACTCAAAAACTGGATATCCTGCCATCCTCCCTCCCCGTTTTGATATACTACATAGCGGGTGGCCGTAGCATCAGGATAGATATAATAATATTCATCGGTCCAGTGCCGTGCAGTGGGAAACAGGTAACCAATATCCACAGAGGCATACCGCCAGTGAACCACCACGCGGGCCGGTGTGTTTTCAAGGATCCTGACATAAGCGTACCGGCACTCTTTATCAGACATGTGCTCTGAGCACCCATGCGGCCCGCCGGTCTCCAAACTCTGATCGGCCATCCATTTGTTGTTTTCGGTGACCCATCCGGCTCCCCCGTTGGTACCCTGCCAGAATACCACGCTAACCGGAGCCCGGTCAAATTTGATCACTACATCGGGCCGGTCGCCTGAGCGCCAGAGATTATCCCATAAGTCATGATACTTTAAAACCGTACAGGTAGCCCCGAAAGAATCTGAGACTCCCGGCTGTCCGGGGAGAATTCTCTGTTCCAGATCCGGGTTACTGATCTCCCGGTCATCCGGCCTGAGCCACCGGTAAGAAGAAGCAATCTCTTCAGTACTGAGCAGTGTATCATAGATTTTTACCTCATCGATCAATCCCTCCAATCCATAGATGCGGGGTAAATTGTTTAACGGTCCACGTACCGGATCAGAAACGCGACCCGGGGTATTATTCAAACCGATCAAAAGATCCGTACGGGGTACCCGGATGGTTCCGGTGACCGGTTGGGATCCGCATTCCCTGCCATCCAGAAAAAGCCGCATCATACCATCTCCATAAGAGCCGGCCAGATGAGTCCAGCGGTAAGTTGCAATTTTCTCCGGCCCTCTCAGCACTTTGTCATTCACTATAAATACCGGGTGTCCATAAGGATCTATTCCCAGATAATATCCCTGACCCTTTTCACGTGGATCGGTTTTCCCGTAACGGTCTTGCGTACCCTGCTGAATGGGACCGGGATCCATGATCGATTGATGTACTACCGGCGCCCAGTTCCAGGGATAAGCCCCCAGAACCACCCAGGCCTCTACGGTGAGTTGATCCTTTATTTCCGGCGCTCTTGAAGCCGGACAAACAACAACCGAATGATAGCCATCAAACGCCAGAGCAGTACCTGAAACACCCTGTTTCCATAAAGCACAGTTTCCATTGACACGACAAATCCATCCACTTTCTGTTTCAAGAGTCAGGTCACGATCTTCAAAAGGCCTGACCCTGAGGCCCTCATCCATTTTCCACCAGGCAACAGGCTGTATCGAAAAGTCTTTTTTAACTGGAGTACCCTTCACTGCTGGTTGGTCGGACTTCTCAAGAATAGCCGGTTGCAGAGAGACCTGACGGATCCCATCCGGAAATAATTGTAAAGTTTGAATAATTTCATTTCCCGGATCTTTCCAGATGATCAAATCTTCATTTCCCGGCCTGATCCGGCGGATTACCCGTCCGTCTGGTTTAATGGTAAAAGTTTCATGCACCACACGGGTCATATCCACCTTTTTAAGATCCGGTAAATATCTCCATTCAATCAAAATACTGTCAGCGTCAGCCGCAATAATACGGGCATAGGAATAGAGGCAGGCGATATCCAACTGTCTGTTTATCAGTTCATCAAACAACCATTCTCCCTTCACCGTTTTCCATTTCGGCAAATAGGATGATTCTCTGGAAAAAATCAGCTGTCCGGCTCCTTTAATATTAACCCGGATATCCGGGTATTCCCCGGTAATGGGTGCAGCATACCATGAATCAGGTGGAATTTCCCGGTGAAACGATTCGGCATCCCGGCCGCTGAGTTTGTTGATCCGGTCGATCATACGTCGCGACTCCCCGTCAATCTCCTGGGGGATGTAGGGTATTGCCTTTTTCAATGGGATGGTATAGTGTTCACGGGTATAATAGGCATAAAATGTATCCGGATAAGCCACTACCCGTGCCAAAGCCCAATCTCCCACACCATTCTTACTGTCAAATTGCAACAATAAACCATCCAGTCCCGATACATCGATATCAACTTCACGGATTGATGAATCCGGAGTCATCCGGCCGCTGTCAAATAAAAGATCCGCCCCAAAAGAATCTTCATTGTAAATTCTAAACCTGCCGGTTGCCTCTTTCGGATTAAGATCATCAAGACCTACCAGAGCCTTAAACCGGCCTGCTTTCCCGTTCAGTTTATAAATTAATTTAGTTCCTTTCCGGCATGCAATCCCCCTGGAATAACTCACACCCCGGATCTTTAACAGATCCCCGTGATAATTTTGATCCATAACCGGAGCGGCGCCATATTTCATAATATAATAGAGGTCGCTCAAATAGGTAATTCCAGACTTTGTCACGGCATATTTCTCCAGAGGTACCGGTGCCGGTCCGGGTACCAACGGGCCACCCGGCATACCCACTTTCAGCAGATACAAACCATTTTGCGGCAATTGCCGGGCCAGAAAAGATTTTTTGAATTTGCCCAGGTTTTTCCGTGCCCAAAGGTCTCTTACCCGCTGTTTGCCGGTCAGGCCAATCTGTTCCCAGTTTACCTGAATATCCGAGGGAACAGAATCTGTATTGAGCAATAATACGGCTGTGGTTCCGTCATTCAATGGTTTGTTGTAAATCACCTGTTTGCCATTGTCAAACACTTTATACCCCTGATGACCACGAAGATCCTGATTAATTGCAATCACTTCGGGAGCCGTGAGAACAGTCGCTACCGTATCAGACATATTCCGCAAATCGTTCCCGGCCATCAGTGGTGCTGCCAACATGCACCACAAGCTAAAATGTGCCCGGTCTTCGGCCTCTGTTTTTAAATGACCCACCTCAAGCATATCCGGATCGTTCCAGTGACCGGGACCCGCGAACTGCCATAATCCGTTAAATGCCGGATGAATCCGGAGATCCCCTCCTGAAGTATTGGCATGGTGGTACACATTTTCTATCCAGGGATAGATATCATACGAAGTTCGCCATAACTGTCCGTACCGCTCTCCACCCCAGGTCCAGGCGCCATTGCCAAAATCAGAAATACTCAGCACCATCGGACGACCGGTCTTATCAATGCACTCCCGGTATATTTTTAGATCTTCTGAACTTAACCGGCCATTTCGCTCTGCAAAACAAGCATCCAATTTGATGTAATCTACCCCCCAGGAAGCAAAAATATTCATATCCGCCTGTTCATGTCCAAAACTACCCGGTAATTGCTGACAGGTTAGATATCCACGACATTCGTAAATACCAAATTTTAATCCTTTATGGTGGATGTAATCCCCAATTGCTTTCATCCCATGAGGGAATTTTTCAGGATCTGCCTGAAGATTGCCTTGAGCATCCCGCTCTTTTGCCATCCATCCATCATCCAGAACCAGGTACTCATACCCTGCATCACGCATTCCGGAGCTCACCATTGCATCCGCAATTTCCCGGATCAGGGTCTCATTAATATCCGCCTTGAAACAGTTCCAGCTATTCCAACCCATTGGAGGGGTTGGCGCCAGGTCAGCCCGTTGAGCAAAACCGGTGAGTGGAGTATATCCCAGAAGAAAAAAGAAATGTAGAAACGGGAGTAAAATCAAGCGTTTCATAGGTAAATATTCGGTCAATAAATTTGAATGCGGACTTCCCGGTCAATCATCCGGTCAATCCAGATGATGGTTTTCCACCCCGTAAGTTCATGAACGATTCCGGATCGATAATCCACATCCGGTTGCAAAGTCATGCTATTCAAAACTACTGCAGGATGCTCTGATTTAATGCCTTTCAACACGATCGCAGGCCTGACTGCCGGTCTTTCAGCAGTAGCATGCAGCATGCCGGTAAAGTAATTAGCGGTCACACTGTCAAGAATATAGGCTCTTTCAGCGGGTTCATATGGCACCAATCCACCGTGCCTGCGGGTCAACTCCGGAGGGTTCAGCCAGCTATTGGCCAGAGGGACTAATTGTTCAGGCGCCACGTCGGATAACCCGTGAAGCATGATCCGGGTTTTGGTACGGTCATCCATCGCGTAATCTTTCCACTGGGTAAACGTAGTCAGGTTAAAGTGAGAAGCCCGGTCGTTGGTCACTACCCATCGTCCATCACCCGGCACCTGCGCCACCGGCCAGTGATTCCACCATCCATAAATACTGGGCACCGAATCGGGATGGTAATTCTTGCCCAATGCGGCTGAATAACTCCTGAAAAAGGGAGCGTCAAATTTTCCCTCTGCAGATTCAAAGGGTTCCGGTGACACAATATAAAAAGGTTTATATCGGGATTTTAAATTCACTACGTGGATGTTGGCTACGGCCGGTTCTTTCATCTCGACCGGCAGATCATGACGCCAGGAATAGTCATGGGTTTGCCCTTTCATGTTGACTAAAGTGACTTCGGGATCGGATATGACTTCATCCGGATATTGCCCCGGGGACAGGAGTACGATCGACTCTTCCCAGTCATGTTTTCTCAGCGGTTTTGAATAATGTAATTCGATCTTCCGGATTCCGATCCCATCCGGATAAATAATGTAATACTCATCTGTCCACTCTCCCTTCCCATCCACATCTTTTGCCACAAAATGATAATCAGAGTCAACCAGTCCGTATCGCCAGTGCACGACTACCCGTGCGGGAGTGTTTTCTATGATCCTGACCGAACCATACCGGCAATCACGGTCCATCAGCGGTTCGGCACAACTTGATACATCCGCTCCCCATGTTTCCGTCCATTCGTTGGTATACCAGATGCCATTCTCTGTAACCCAGCAAGGCACGTAACTGGTACCGCGCCAGAAAACCAGCCGGCAGTTGTTTTGATCAAACCTGACCAATATATCCGGATCATCTCCCACCCTCCAGAGCCGGTCCCATTGCCGGGTATAATGCAATCGGGTATAATAGGCACCAAAAGATCCCTTCCCGGCCGGCCCGGCCGGCAGTACCCTGGGCTGAAAACCGGGTGAGGGCAAGGGTTGCCCGGCCTTGTAAATCTCAGCAATGGCATCTTCCGACAGAGTATCATTGAGGATACCGACTTCATCCACTATTCCGTCAAGAAAAGAAAAATGATCTTTCACCGTATATTGATAATCCCACCATGGTTCAAGCAGGGCATTACGACCGATGGTCAGGTGATTGCGACGGGTAAAGCGGAGAACCGGACATGGGTCCGTCTGAGCCACTTTCTGACCATTTAAAAATAATTTGGACACCCCGCCCTGATGAACTGTCAGACTTAACAACACCCACTCTTTCAACGGGATACGAGGTCCGTTCAGCTCTACCCAGTGTATAGGTAACCCCATCCCGGCAGTGAGTGTCCCATCTCTCTTAACCGCCAGGAGGATTCCCTCCCGTGCACCCGCGCGCAAATCAAATACCGGACATCTGAACCAGGGATATGCCCCTAACGCCACCCACGCATTGACCGTAAACTCACCGGGTAAATCCATGCCAAAATGACTGCGCCCAAGGTAACTGCTGAATCCATCCAACTGAACCGCATTACCGGATACACCCGAAACCCGGTCGTAAAACCCGATCAGCGTATCCCGAGTGCCCGTTGCCCGGTCTATTGCTGGTTGATCTGCATCAAACGTCCAGCGAACCAGGTATTGCTGGCTCCAAACAGCAAATGACCATAAAATCAAAACCAGAATCAAACTTATTCGCTTCATACGGGTAAAGTTAATTCGTTCAAGGGTAATTTACACACTTCTTCTAATAATATCCGGAATAAATCCTTTAACTTTATATCCCGAAACTAACATTATTTAACCGTGAAATCATTGCCTCTCCTCCATGTCATTGGTTTTCTTCTGTTTACTGTTCCCGGTCAATCACAGGATCTTCCCGCGCAACCAACCCATGTTCCGGTGGGTACTTCAGAGTCATTTGCACACGGTCTGGTAAAAGGCCACTGGCAACTCTACAAATCATGGGATAATGAGACCGGCACCTATGGTCATCGTGGAGATCTGTCATTGTATAATCCACTGACCAATAAAGTGTATGTGGTCACTTCAGGTAAAAACCTGGTGATGGGAGACCTGGCCGGAGAGGGCCATTTAGATCTCCAAAACCAGAAGGTCTACCTGAAAGGACGGGTTTTCCTGGGGTTGAATAAACCGGATGGAACCTTCAGACTCATCAGCGGCCTCTCTCTTTCACCCGATCTCAGTAACCTGCATTATTCCGATGACAACGGAATGACCTGGAAAGAGAGTTTCGGAGGATGGTTTAAGGATAATGAATCAATCTGGGGTACCGTACTTAAGCCACTGCAAAACCGTATTCTTGTGTTGGTTAAAAAAGCGGAGTTTGTCAACGGGATCTGGTCAAGTCGTTATGTGCTGATGCAATCTGATGATCTGGGAACTTCTTACCGGGAGGTGATTAGCTGGCCCGGTCAGCAATTCAAAACGGTGATTGCCGGCCGGCCCCTGAACAGTGATCAATGTTACCTGATTGCCAAACCATTAGAAAAAAAGCAATGGATTATCTATCAATATGACAATGCCCTCTCTGAAATAACCCGCTTTGAACCCGACACCGCCGGGCAGATCCCGGTGGCCTTTTGCAGTACCCGGATAGGTGATACCGATCATTTTTATCTCGCCACATCAAAAAACGACTTGTACCATTCGTCTGATCACGGCCGGAGTTGGGAAAAAAGAGGAAACGACCCGAAATGGAAACAGTTGTACACTGCCAATCCACAGGATTCCAATAAAATATACTGTAAAACCACACATCTGCATCTTTCGGTCGACGGGGGTAAAACCATCACGGAATTACCTTACTGGTGGGCTGAATTTGGCTGGGATGTGAAAACCGCCAACTGGTTTCAAAAAAAAGACGGGAGCTGGTTTATGATCCTCTGTAATGATTTCGGAACTTTCTTTGCCAAAGATCCCCATGACCGGTCAACCTGGAAAAACATGAACCAGGGGAATATCCACCAGATGAACCACCACGGAGCCAGCTGGGATAAGACCGATTTGCTGATAACCGGTAATCAGGACCGGGGCTCGATGAGCTGGCGAAAAGCCGGAACTGACAGCCTGTTGGGGCGTACAGTGATGAAAGCCGATGGCCTCAGGATCTGTATCAGCAACCGGGGAACTGCTTACTGGTTCATCCATTACTGGCCTACCATCTACCACCGACACGCACCGGTGACCGGTGATCCGCGCCTGGCAGAATTCCCCCTGAAAAACCGGACCCGGAAAACCTGGTATACCCCACCCATGAAACCTTCACAGGTGCCGGGTGAAGATGCCATCTATCTGACCGGAGAACCGAAATTGATCAAACTAACCTATCTCTCCGACTCCAACAAAATCATCCAAAAACAACTCGGTTTTGATTTTAAAGCTGCTTCAGGTGACGTAACCTACGGCATTGAAACCGTTCACTTGGATACCAACCGGATGTATGTGGTCACCAAAAACGGCCATTTCTATTATACCCGTGACGGAGGAAAACATTGGAGCCAAACCGCTCATACAGGGAAAGTTCCGTCGTCAGAACAACGAAGAACATGGGGACTGACAGGATTTGCCGTGGAAGCCGCAGAGTTGAACCCCGACCTGGTATTCTGGTCGGGACAGGGTGGTAAGGGACACACGCCGTTTTTGATCTCTGAAGATGGCGGAGTGACTTTCAGAGAAGCCACTAAAGGATTGCCACCGGATACCAGGATTGATGACATTGCCGTAACTGATGACGGAGCTTTGGTTTTTGGCACCAATGGATTTGTATATGTCAAAGCTGAAGACCGATGGTATGATATGAAAGGAGACAGCTATCCGCTCGGGGGTAATGTGAACGGTGTCGACTGGCTGGCCCGGAGTGGCATCGTACGGTTCTATACCTACGGCCTGGGGGTCATGGATTTTGTCCTGGAACAACCCGTTAGAGGAGTTCTGGTCAGGTATTATGACAACCAAAACCTTAAGGGTCAACCCGTTAGTTTTTCAAAATCTTGCGGTATGACCCTGGATTGTAAAGCTTATTCTCCAATACCCGGTATCCTGGGTATCAATCATTTCGGCATCAGCTGGAACGGCAACCTGCAGGCACCGGTCAGTGGAAATTACACCTTCACCGTTCAGGCAACTGATGGGGTTAAACTTCGATTAGACAGGAAATTGCTGATCAATAACTGGCAGGAACAAGATTCTGTGAGCCATTCGGCTAGTATCAAACTCGACTCCGGCAGGATCTATCCCATCAGGCTCGACTATTTCAATGGCCGCGGAGAGGCCCTGATGAAACTTTTCTGGTCATGGCCTGGTCAACCCATGCAACTCATTCCTCCCCAATCATTCGTCCCGGGACACTCCTCTTTTCTTCCGAAATTCCAGTATTTCCCGGAAGATTTCACGGTGATTACCATGCAACCTGATACCCTCGTATCATGGAGAGAACCCTCCCTGATCCATCCTGATCCGCAAATTAAGATCACCCGTAATCCCGCCCCCGGAACTCCTTTCACCAGGGGAATAACCACGGTTACCTATATTGCTACCCCACCTGCGTTACCCGGTATTCAAAAATCATTTGATGTGGCTGTTTATCAGGCATCCCGACTGAAAGCTTCTTATTTCAAAGATACCATCCCCGGTAAACATCTGATATTATCCCGGTATGAACCCTGTATCAATTACGAATGGAAACGTGAAATACCCGGCAGCGACCCACTGATTAAAGATACTTTTGCCATCCGCTGGGAGGGACAGGTGATCGCCCCGGTCAGCGGAGATTACCGGTTCAGCATCCGGGGTGATAACGGAACACGACTCTTTCTGAATGATTCACTGGTTATTGACGGATGGAAAGGTTATTCAGGTAAATGGATTACCTTCAAACAATCATTTGAAAAGGGAACCCCGGTAAACATCCGGATGGATTACCACCATACAAATGATTTTATCGTGGCTAAACTTTACTGGAAAATCCCGGGAACCCGGTATCAATTAATCCGGTTCAGGGAGTAATAGCTGCTAATGATTTTTTCTTTGTCATCAGCACTTTCAAATCTTTAATAAATAACCTCCCGGTACGGTTTTTCAGGAGTTACCACCCTGAGGTCAGTTTGAACCGGAGAATACTCAGGGTTCATCAGGATGAATACTTCAATCTCTTCCCCTTTCCACTCCGCCTTTACCGGGATCCTGAAGGTCATACCGGATATCCCCCTGTTATTCAAATATGATGCGTTGGCTTCATAAGGATGATACGGATAAGCCGGGGCCCGGTGCGGGGCGGCAACTACCTGACCGTTGACCAGCAGTCCGGCCATGACCTGGTCAATAGTCCCCAGCGGTTTGCCATCGGATTCAACCGTCACTGCCAATTCCTGTCCGGGCCATATTTCATCCAGCCGGATTTTTTTTACCATCACACGGTAATCCGAATCAGCCGGACCGTAAAAATTATTTATCCGGATGGGATGTACCTCAATTAAATGATCCCGCCGGTCTCTGAAAGTCACACCGGATAAACTAAGATTGCGTCCATGATACTTAAGATACCTGAATTTCATCCCGGCCCGGATCCGGATCCTGACCGGTACCGAATCGCTGGCCATTACATCATAAAGACGTATTTTCTTCCGCCTGACCCGGATGGTTTTATAATAGGGAATCTGCACGGTATCCGGCAGATTAACCTCCAGTGCGGCCCAATGCTCCCGGTCTTTTGAAACCTCAAGATCCCCCTGAATGGTTTGGCCGGTCAGCCGGACCACATCCAACTCAACAGCCTCCGCACGGATCACCCGGCCCAAATCAAACCGCCAAACCGATGAGTCACTCCGGTAGGGTGCCGGGTACCCACTGTAAGGCATTCTGAATCCGTATCCGTCACTGTACCGGGTTGCATCATTCCGGTCAAAGAGATTATTTCCGTCACATTCGAGTTTTATCAGTCGTTTCATCATCAAATCGCGGCAGGTTTGTATCTCATGAATGGCTACAGATTGATCCGACTGTCTGTGCAATTCCCTGATTTCCAGTCCTTCATCCGGAAGCTGGAATTTAATCGCCTCACCGGTTGACCGAATACGCTCCGCAGACCAGTCAGCGGGCTCAAAGCCTCCCGCGTATTCAAACCACGGATGCGTAATTGGTTGCCCTTCCCAATTTTGAATAAACAGACTGTCAGGATGTGTATCTTCATCCCGGTATAGATGCACCCGGTCTTGTTCACCAGGCAATCCGATCAGCCGGTAGGCAGTCACCCCGTCCAGTGTCCGGCTGTAATCATAAGAAACACCTGAAAAAAGAAGACCTTCAGGCTTTTTTAATGACACCTCCACCAATTTCACCTGAAAAGGATCCATCCGGATGTGCAGGGTATCCCCGGTTTGATAAAATCCACCTTCAGGTTTTATAAGCAATTCATGATAAGGATGTTGTCGTAATACCCACAAAGTGGTCCGTTCGGTTTGAAGGCCAATCGTCGTATCCAATGGTATGGTTTTGATGCCCGGATCCCAACTCATATTCCTGAGGATCAGAAAACTGGTTTGTCCATCCGAACGGGCTATATCCTCTTTGGATAATACAAATGCATGTTCCAGTACCGGTTCATTCATTTTATGCAACCGGATCAAATTAGCCAGTGTCGCATAATCTTTATCCGGCAGGAAAAAATAACCGCCATACAACTCCGGAGAGATCACTGAGGCCCTTCCGAATGCCTGCGCCACCATCTCGTCTGCCCAATTTTCAATACTGGTATTGAAGCAGACCCCGTGATCTTCAAACAACCTGAACTGCTGTCCGTAATATGAAGTAACCAGGTCGCGGTTTTTCGCTGCATCCCGGTTATACAACATGGCGTTATGATTGTGGATGTGCACATCAATATAGGTCTCCTGCCCGTTCCAGAGCATACAGTCGGTGATGGTCAGAATGTAGGGATTGTGATTGATCCGGTGATTTATCACCACAAATTCGGGATCTATCTGCCGTATCTCGCGGATGGCATCCACCAGATGATTCCATTTCTTTTCGAGGATATAAGGATCGCGATCCCGGATGGCCGAAACCACTGCATCCATTTTAAACAGTCCCACATGATCATCCCGTACCCATTTGATTAACTGGTCTTTACGGGCATTCATGCTTTCAGGTGTTTCCCCAAAACCATCCGGACCGATCCAGAGGGCCAGTTTCATCTGCTCCTGTTGCATGGCTTTGGATACCCGCTGTAATCCTTCAGGATACCGTTTCCTGAACGTCTCTTTATAATCATCAAAATAGGTCCCGGCCGATTCTACCAGCCCGGCATCCGCATTGTATAAATCAAATTGCAACCCATAGCGTTCCCTGAGTACCTTCAACGCTCTGACACTGGCCAGTATCTCCTCTTCAAGCGGACCGGAATTATCATGCGTCAGCCAATCGAAATATAACGTTTTGAATGGTACCCGGTTGGCCCGGATATCCAGCAGGTATGAACCGAAAGCATCAACTCCACTTCCCTCTTCGGATACCCCGAAGCCGGCCCATTTTGAACTCATCGTCTCCTGTGGCTTCAGCTTTTTAGCCGGATAATGCTTGAGTATCAAACGGTCACCATGAATTTCCGGTTGGGCAATGGGCCATTCCAGACCAATGAATCCTCCCGAATAAATTACCGGATTGGCCAACTTCTGATCTCCGGGCATTGATGGCACCTGAACATTGACTACCTCAATATCCCGGACGACTACTGCCTGCACTCCTTCATTTTTGATGAGGATTTTTTTACGGAGATAATCTTTCCCGGGCAGGGCTTTGTAGAGGACTTCCAGCCGGAGACCGGTCAATTCATCATCACAAACCATCCGTAGCACACCGTCTGTCTGCTGCCGGGAGATGTATTGCCCCTTTTCGGGAACCAGTATCCGCCCGTCACCCAGAAAAATCCTGAATGCCAATCCGTTGAATTCCAGTTGCTTACCCGTTAAGTTCCACGCTGCTGACTGCAGTCCGTGTTCAGAAAAAACAAACCGGGCCGAACCGGTGCTGAGTACCGGTTGCTGCGATTTAACGGGCCGGGGCAAAATCATCAGGACACAAAAAATGGAAATAAGTAATTTCATAATGTTTATTCAATCTGGTTTTTCCATTACAACGTACATATTATTGTGCTATCTTGCAATGATATCAACCATCTTTGACCTTAAAATCATACAAAAATGAAAAAGTTGTTCTTTATATTGACTACCCTGCTGATCACATTAACCGCGGTCAGTCAGAATCATCCCCTATGGATGCGTTACCCGGCTATCTCCCCGGATGGCAGTACCCTCCTTTTTTGTTACCAGAATGATATTTTTTCCGTTCCTGCAGAAGGTGGAGAGGCAGTGCCGCTCACACTGAGTGATTCGTATGAATTTTCACCCGTGTGGAGCCACGACGGAAAATGGATCGCTTTTGCGTCCGACCGGTATGGCAATTTTGATGTGTTCATCATGCCCGCTAAAGGAGGAGAAGCCAAACGCCTGACCTTTCACAGCACCGCCGAAATACCCAGCTCTTTCACTGCAGATGACCGGGCCGTGCTTTTCTCAGCCCACCGTCAGGATCTGGTGACCAATGTACAATTCCCTTCGGGGATGATGAGCGAACTGTACCGGGTACCTGTCGCCGGAGGCCGCATATCTCTTGAACTGCCGGTGCCTGCCCTGAATGCCACCCTCAACAGCACGGGAAGTCAGCTGATCTATGAGGATGTCAAAGGATACGAAAGTCCCTGGCGTAAACACCATACCTCTTCCGTAACCCGGGATATCTGGCTCTATAATTTCAAACAGAAAAAATATACGCAGTTATCTTCATTTAAAGGTGAAGACCGCAACCCGGTATTCTCCGGTAATAACAACGACTTTTATTACCTGAGTGAACAAACCGGGTCATTCAACATAACCAAAAGCTCTCTGTCAAACCCGTCGCAAACTGTCACCCTGACCCATTTTACCAAACATCCGGTCAGATTTCTTACCCGGACATCTAATAACACGCTCTGTTTCAGTTACCACGGTGAGATCTATACCATGCCTGAAGAGGGTCAACCCACTAAAGTTGCTATCCATATCGCAACGGACGGCCGTAAACAACTGGATAAAATCGTACCGGTCAATGCCGGCTTTACCGAAGCCAGCCTCTCTCCCAACGGTAAAGAATTTGCCTACGTTTTTCGAGGAGAGATCTTTGTCAGCAGTATCGAAGGCGGTATAACCAAACGGATAACCAACACCCCCTGGCAGGAACGATCCGTCAGTTTCAGTCCGGATGGCCGCTCCCTGGTCTATGCAGCAGAAAAAGACCAAAACTGGAATGTGTACCAAACTACTATTGTCCGCAAAGAAGAACCGTACTTTTTTGCCGCAACCCTGCTGAAAGAAGAACCGGTAATTGCCACCCCGGCCGAAGAGTATCAACCCCGTTTTTCACCCGACGGCAAAGAGGTCGCCTACCTCGAAAACCGTGTGATCCTCAAAGTAGTGAATCTCGATACAAAAAAGAGCCGTTTGATCATGCCGGCCGATAAAAACTATTCGTATGCTGACGGCGATCAATACTACCAGTGGTCGCCCGACGGAAAATGGTTTCTGGTGCAATTTGGCCTGCCCGGGAGAATCATGTCTCCCGAAGTCGGACTGGTCTCTTCAGACGGCAAAGGGACCATCCATAACCTCACCCTGAACGGATATAACGATTATCACCCCAAATGGAGTGCCGATGGTAATATGATGACCTGGGCATCCGACCGCAAAGGAGCACTCAACCAGGGAGGCGGAGCTACCAGCGGTGACATCTTTGCCCTCTTTTTTAACCGTAAATCTTTCGACCGGTTTAATCTTTCGAAAGAAGAATTCGCCCTGCTGAAAGAAAAAGAAGAAAAAGAACAAAAAGCTAATAAGAAATCCAAAACAGCAAAAAAAGATACACTGCCTAAACCGGTGGTGATCGACTGGAATAACCTGACCGATCGCTGGGTACGAATAACAACCCATACAGCCCCGTTAGGCGACTGGGTACTCTCAAAAGACGGAGCAAAGCTCTACTACCTGACCCGCTTTAGTAAAGGCCTCGATATCTGGGTCACCGACCTGCGTAAAAAAGAGACGAAACAGTTTGCCAAACTGGGCGCCCGGTCGGCTTCAATGGAACGGTCAAAGGACGGTAAATTTCTTTTTCTGCTTGCCGGCGGCAAACCGATGAAAGTAGAGATATCCAGCGGTAAAGCCACTCCTCTGAAAACCAAAGGTGAAATGATATTGAAACCCTCGGATGAACTGGCCTATATTTTTGACCACGCCTGGAGACAGTTTAAAGAAAAGTTCTATGTTCCCGACCTGCAGGGTGTGGATTGGGACTTCTACTACAAAGCCTATAAACCGTTTCTCCCGTATATCAATAATAACTATGACTTTGCCGAAATGCTGAGTGAAATGCTGGGCGAAGTGAATGCGTCACATACCGGCTGCCGGTATTCTCACCATGCCACCAATGGAGACCAAACAGCTTCACTGGGTATTTTTTATGACTGGAACTACACGGGTGACGGACTGAAAATAGCAGAGATCATTGAAGGAGGACCACTGGATAAAGCCGCTGTAAAAATCAAACCGGGAGATATCATTGAGAAAATTGACGGTCAACCAATTACAGCTTCAATGGATTTCTATAAATACCTGAACCGGAAAACCGGTAAACTAACCCTCCTCTCAATATATGACCCAAAATCAAAAACCCGCTGGGATGAGACCTGTAAACCCGTCTCATTGGGAACAGAAAACCAACTGCTGTACCAAAGATGGGTGAAAAACCGGAGAGCAGAAACAGAAAAACTCTCCCGTGGAAAAATCGGTTATGTACATGTCAGAGCCATGAATGATGCCAGTATGCGTACCATGTTTGAAGAAGCACTCGGCAGAAACCTGGAGAAGGAAGCCCTGATCGTGGATACCCGCTTTAACGGGGGAGGTAACATCCATGAACAACTATCTGATTTTCTCAATGGCAAAAAATATTTCGACGTAATACCCCACGGACAAAATATCGGTTACGAACCATCCGATAAATGGATCAAACCTTCAATTGTGCTGATTGGAGAAAGTAATTACTCCGATGCCCACCTGTTTCCGGTAGCTTATAAATTGAAAAAAACAGGTAAAACACTGGGAATGCCCGTCCCCGGCACAGGTACTTTCGTCTGGTGGGAACGGCAAATCGATCCTACTCTGGTATTCGGTATCCCGATGGGAGGCTGGCGGATGCCCGACGGCCGGTTCTGTGAAAATAACCAGCTTGAACCCGATATCAAAGTACAAAATCTGCCCTCCGTCAGAACAGCCGGACGGGATCAACAAATCGAAGCAGCCGTGAAAGAACTGCTGAAGAAGCATTAATGGAGCTATTCAAAACCAATTCATTACTATATTACCATCCTGACCTTGGGCAGGGATAATCCGGGTCAGAAACTTTGCCTGTGTAAAAAAATCTGATGAATTGGTTTTTCGATCAAACAAAAACAGCTTATATTTGTATACTCTTATATAAGAATATTTCTCTTTTAATAAATATTTTCGATGAATAACAACGATTACAGCAACAGGTTGAAAAACAAAGGATTGCGAATTACTCCTCAAAGAGTAGCTATTCTGGAAGCCGTAGACCAGCTGCATAATCATCCTACAGCAGATCAGATCATTGAACGGATCCGGCAAAATTATCCCAATATTGCAACCGGTACCGTATATAAAGTGCTGGATACGCTGGTGTTACATCGATTGATTAATAAAGTGAAATCCGATCAGGGCACCATGCGTTATGATGCCACTATTCAGCCTCATCATCATCTCTATTCATCCGCATCTGAACGGATTGAAGATTATTACGACTATGAACTTACCCAAATCCTGCAAGAATATTTTAACAAAAAAAAGATCCCCGGTTTTAACATTGAAGAGATTAAACTTCAGATTATCGGAAAATTCCGGGACCACTAAACGAATATTAATTAATTTAAACACATACAAAAATGGAAGAACAAAAAGAACAACAGGCAGTTGCCATGCCAAGAATTGGCGATGCCGCACCGGAATTTAAAGCCGTAACAACCCAGGGTGACATCAATTTCCCGTCTGACTACAAAGGAAACTGGGTGATCCTGTTCAGCCACCCGGCTGATTTTACCCCGGTTTGTACCTCTGAATTCATGACTTTCGCCTCCATGGAAGAGCAGTTTGCCCGGGCTAATTGTAAATTAGTAGGCCTGTCGGTTGATGGGTTATACAGTCATATCGCCTGGCTACGAACCATTAAAGATAAAATCGAGTACCGCGGAATGAAAGATGTCGAAGTTAAATTTCCGCTGATTGAAGATATCACCATGGAAGTAGCCAAAAAATACGGCATGATTCAACCCAATGAAGACACCACAAAAGCCGTAAGGGCGGTATTCTTTATTGACCCTAATGGGATCATCAGAACCATCATCTATTATCCGCTTAGTCTCGGGAGAAATTTTGACGAATTGTACCGGGTACTTCTCGCACTGAAGACTTCGGATGAATTTGGCGTAGCTACACCGGCCGACTGGCGACCGGGTGATGACGTAATTATTTCCCCGGCCGGTTCCTGCGGGTCAGCTCAAAACCGGATGGAAGGCAAAGAGGGAGATATGAATTGTAAAGACTGGTTCTTTTGCACTAAAAAAATCAATGAGGATGATATTATGAAAAAAGTCCTGAAAAAATAACCCATAATTATCATTAAAAAAGCCGGCTGAAAATTCAGCCGGCTTTGTATCTTGTGCTCATGCAAAAACTGATTCATATCAAACTGCACTGGCAAATCTTTATCGCACTTGTATGGGCTATAGTATTCGGATATTTTTTCTCCGGGAGTGTCCGATATGTGAGCTGGATGGGAGATCTTTTTTTGAATGCACTGAAAATGATTATTATCCCATTGATTATCTGTTCGTTAATCTCAGCGGTGACCAATATGGGTACCGGTAAAAACCTGGGGAGGATCGGACTGAAAACACTGGTTTATTACATTATGACCAGTCTGCTGGCTATTTTAACCGGACTGATTCTGTTTAACATCATCCGTCCCGGCAAAGGCTCCGATCTGGACCTGTTGCAGGATGTTTCAAATCTCGGACTTCACACAACCTCCTTTGGTGAGACCATGAAAAATATTATTCCGACTAACATTTTTCGGGCATTAGCTGAAGGCAACATTCTCTCTGTCATCTTTTTTGCACTGCTCTTCGGATTTTTTATCACACGGGTGGGTAATAAATCCCGGAATTTCCTGACGGATTTTTTCAATGCTGCCTACCAGGTAATGATGAAACTAACCCTTTTTATCATCAAATTCACCCCGCTGGGCGTATTCGGAATTGTTGCCAAAGTGGTTGCCGATAATATCGATCAACTTTCTAATCTTGCCAGCAGTATGGGGATCTACATGCTGACCGTAATCATCGGGCTGACCATTCATGCCACGATCACCCTGCCGCTCATTTTACGGTTTATCGGCAAATCCTATCCTTTGAAACATTTTAAAAATGTGCTGACACCATTGCTCACGGCATTCAGCACCTCATCCGCTGCTGCCACCCTGCCCCTCACTATGGAAGCTGTGGAAAAAAAATCGGGCGTATCCCAAAAAATCTCCAACTTCACCCTGCCACTGGGAGCTACCATCAATATGGACGGCACTGCACTATATGAATGCGTGGCGGCAATGTTTATCGCTAAAATTTACGGACTCGACCTGAGCATTACCCAACAGGTACTGGTGGTTTTCACTGCCTTGCTGGCCTCCATCGGAGCCGCCTCCGTACCAATGGCCGGATTGCTCATGATCACGATTATTCTCTCAGCCCTCGGACTCCCCCTGGAAGGAGTCGGACTCATCCTCGCGGTTGACCGCCCGCTGGATATGATCCGAACCGCCACCAACGTCTGGAGCGACAGTACCGGAGCAGCTGTCATCGCCCGGAGCGAAGGGGAACAACTTAAAATCCAGCTGAAATCCTCTTAAGCAACCTCCTCGGTAAAATCACTTTTCTCTGCGCCACATACCGGGCATACCCAGTCATCCGGAATATCTTCAAAAGCAGTCCCGGGTGCTATACCTCCATCCGGATCTCCTTCTGCAGGGTCATATACCCATCCGCATACATCACAAACATATTTTTTCATTAGTGAATGTGTAAGTATATTAATAATTATCCCCTTTTACCGCGAAATAAGCCTGGGGATGTTGACAAGCCGGACACTTTTCAGGCGCATTTTGTCCTACATGAACATATCCGCAATTCAGGCATATCCATTCTACCTCCTCTTCTCTTTTAAAAACAGAATCTTCTTTCATGTTTTTAAGGAGTTTCAGATATCTCTTTTCATGCTCTTTCTCCACTTTAGCGATGTTTCTGTATGCAAGCGCAATTTCTTTAAACCCCTCAGCTTCTGCAGTATCCGCAAATGACGGATACAAATCTTCCCACTCTTCATGCTCACCTTCGGCTGCAGCCTGAAGATTCTCGATGGTGGTGCCGATAACACCTGCAGGATACGAAGCGGTAATTTCAACCATCCCTCCCTCTAAAAACCTGAAGAAAGTTTTCGCATGCGCCTCTTCATTCTTTGCAGTCTCTTCAAAAAATGCCGCAATTTGTACATACCCTTCTTTTTTAGCCACTTTTGCTGCAAACATATACCGGTTTCTTGCCTGTGACTCACCCGCAAAGGATTTCAGGAGATTTTTTTCAGTTTCTGTTCCTTTAATCGATAACATTTAAATTGTATTTGAAATTAAACATATAAAAATTCACTAATAAACCGCTAGGTTTTTCATAACGGGTTCTCCGTCGGATGCTGTAATGGTAACTCGTATCTTGGTACAAAACACAGGATTAACCGGCTGGATTCTTTTATGACCGATGCATGATCCCGTAGCAACCTGCTGCCATTTGCCACCTGTCCGGACCTCTATCTTATATCCCCGAATCCGTTCACCCTGCCGGATATCCTCCTGCATCACAACATATTGTACAGGTATGTCGTGCCGCACACTTGTAACATACCGTTTTCCGGCTGGCATTTCAACCATGGCCAAAGGCGTACCAAACCGCTTCCGGATCTCCGCCCCCCACTCTTTCAATCGCCGTACATCCGCCTCCGGCAGTAACCCATCCGGATCCGGTGTCAACCCGATGATCAGTGTTGAATTTCGCCCTACCGAACCGAGGTACATCTCCATGAGATGATCCACCGGAAAGATATGCGCTTCATCCCCGGGTTCCCAGAACCATTCATGACGTCCCTTATATCCTCTTAACGGAGCATCCGACATAGCCGGCATCCAGTAATGGCCCTCCGGATCACCATGTTTCAGCAGTCGTATTTTTTCAACCGGAGTATTACCGGCATGTGAATAGTAATTAGGGAAAGTCGACCAGCAGGGATAGGAAACCATACCCGATTCAGACCCTCCCCACCGGGCTTCGGCCAGTTGTGAATTGTGGTAAAACAGACAATTGGGCTGGTACTGCTGCACAATCGGCAATACATCCGGAGCCCCGTTAGCAGGATGATCGGCACCCCCGTCAAACCAGATTTCAAAAAGCTCGCCGTAGCGTGTACACAGCTCTTTGACCATCCCTTCAACCATGTGGTTATAATATTTCTGACGATTATCCCTGAAGGTTCCTTCTCCATTCACCTGAAAATTATGCACTCCAAAAAATGAATTCCACCGGATCCCAACATAAAGTCCCGGTTTAACTCCGTATTTCCGGCATGAATTAACAAAATCCCGAACGAGATCGCCTTTCCCGTCCCGGTATTTCAAAGCCTTCATGCAATAGGGATTCACATCCGACTGGTACAGGGCGAAACCGGTCTCATGTGTCACCGTCAGGATGGCAAATTTAATGCCCGCATCCCTGGCTGCCTTGATCCACTGGTCGGTATCCAGATGTTTCGGGTTAAAAATCTGGTAATCATCAATGGGTGTAATACGATTGGTCCCCTGTCCGTATTTTTTACCATCAAATACATGCAGGTCATACGAAAACAAAGCGCCCATTTCAGCCTCCTGCCAGGCTGATTGCCTGGAGTTAGGCAACGGAACGGTTTTCGGCCGGATGGGGATAAAAATATTGTAAGACTCGTCTTCCTGTTTTACCGCCAGGCTCAATACCACCGGCTCCCCATTCTCGGTGTACATAAATGGCCGTTCGAGTCTGTCAGGTTGTAAATAACTGCCGTCTGACAGCAGCAGCTTTTTTGGCGTCAAGGCATATTCGGTAGCTTTCTTCCAGTTAATACCATCCGGTGAACTCACCATGCCAATGAAAGTATGTGCATGAAACACTCCATAATAATAATCCCGGTCGGGATTATACCAGATACTCATATCTTCGGTATCCATGTAATCGATCACCGGTTTTTTCTGCATGGTAAAAGGCCCTGTGGGCGAATCGGATACGGCAATGGCCTGGTTACGTAAAAACCGTTTTTCGCCGGGCCGGTCGCCTTTTACCACCAGGTAGTATTTTCCGTCTTTCCCCCGGGTAATACCGGGATTTACCGTAAGCGTTACAATGGGACCTGAAGGTTCAATGATCGGATGATCCAACCGGGTCCACGGGCCATCCAGACTTGGGGCAACCGCCACACCGGTCCGTTGATTGGGACGCAGAATTTTCCAGTCCGGATGCGCATATCCCACCCGCGCCGTTTCAATCAAATCCTCTTTTGTGTAAGACCTGCCGCCCATATTGGTAGAACAATAATACAGGTAATACTTCCCATTAAAATATTTGATCTTGGGATTGTGTGCGGTAACAGCATCCCAGTGACCCGGTCCCCGTCCTTTCAATACGGTTTCTTTATAAGTCCAGGGCCCTGCCGGATGATCCGAAACGGCATGGGCAATCTCTGAAAAGGTCAGCCAGGCAGTAAATTTCAACTCCTTTTTCCAGCGCGAATAAAACAGATGATATATCCCATCCGGTCCCTTGATGATCGAAGCTCCCCAGTTGTAATATCCATCCGTCTTCAGAATATTATCCGCAGACACCGGCTCAAAACGATCCCTGATAAACAGTGTATCCGGATGCGCCGGCTGGCCAAAACCCTGCCAGGGGATCATACAGGTAAACAGAATTAAAAAAAAGCGGTTGCAAATTTTCATAGGATAAATTAGTTATTATTCAAAGGCAGCCAGTCGGCAAAATTTTCAATGTTAAGATTGGTTTTCAGCTCGGTAGTATAAAATTCATTTGAGTTATAGGTCCACTGCATGGTTTCAGAGCCGCCGCCACTTTGCGTGGTTATCAGGGCATCTTTACTCAAAAACCCGATCGGATAGGCCTGGTCACGCGGGGTTGCCCGGTCGCCATGAGTCGGATCTGTCGGGATCCAGCCGTAATTTGGCAAATACACTTCCACCCACCGGTGATAAACATTATCCATTGAGGCTTTGTCTTTTCGATTCCAGGTAGAACCCACATAGCGAGCCGGAATCCCGGCAGCCCGGCATAAAGCAATAAAAGTAAAGGTGTATTCTGAGCACGAACCGTGCCCGTTGCGTAAAACCGTGGGTGCCGTATCCCAGTACCCGTCCATTAAATAATGCAGATGACCGATTAAATACTGGTGTATCTTCCGGATCACCCAATAGACATTCTGCTCATCACCCACCACCCGTCGCAGGGTACTTTTGATCAGCGGATCGTTGATCTGGTACTTTTCATTATCCACCACATATTTGCCCTTTATATCCGCCGGGATCTCTTTAATACTCCCAACATCCTCAGGATAAATAAAATACCGTACGTTCCAGCTTTTAAACCGGGTAGTAACTTCTGATGCAATCTGTGTGCCGGACGGAAGATTTTTATAAGCAAACAGAGCCGTTTTCTGTCCCCATTGATCAGTCACAATTTTGGCGGGTTGCGGATTAAAAATAAAATCACCGATAAGCTCCTGGTTGATTCTGTTCTCTGGAAGTGCTATATGTACCTGCAAATCCAGGAGTTTACCCGGACCGAAATTCTTTGTGTAATGGGTGAAGACCACCTCCTGTTCCTGTTCATCCTTTTTCACATACCGCACTCCGTCATGAACTGCCAGCTTGTAAATTTTATCCTCCTGGATATCCAGGCACCAGAGGTTTTTCCCGTCATAAGTAATATCAGTAATATGTTCAGCCGGCGCATCCGCGATCAGAATTACAAAACCGGTGGCCGGATCCACCATATAAATCTCATCCAGTATCCGGTCGGTAATCCATAAATAGTGACCGTCAAAAGCAATGCCCTGCGGATCTTTGGCCGGAGCGGGGAATGATCGCATGGTAGAACCATCCACCGTACTGCTTTGAATGACTACATCTTTCACGTCATCCACGCTCCAGATGTATTTGCCATCCCAGGCAATACCCCGCGGGGATGGGGAGGGAGATTTCAATGTTTGGATTACAGTTAAGGTTTTGGGATCTATTCTGAAAAACATTCCATCCCGGTTTTCAGAGATATCCGACCGTCCCCGGATGTCGGCATTCC
>Ga0190359_1000431_pt1 | contig 28312 bp, 49 predicted proteins | sample 48721823_MG_FD_161269 | JGI IMG/M metagenome (GOLD analysis project Ga0190359, IMG submission 161269) | Hydrothermal vent microbial mat bacterial communities from Southern Trench, Guaymas Basin, Mexico - 4872-18-2-3_MG | ecosystem: Environmental > Aquatic > Marine > Hydrothermal vents >... | reverse complement strand
ATTATAGAGCGTTTCTCTCGGAATGTGCAAAGGCTCTTTTCTGGGCTTTATGATTTTTAATCTTTTGCTCGGTGGAAACTGAATATTTGAAATGTTAAGGCATCGGCACAAATATTTCAAAGAAACCAAATAAACATTTCTGGGGTGTTTTTGTAAAAATTTGGTGATGGTTTTTTGAGTTATTTGGTTATGCTCTTTTAAAAATACTTGAACGGCTCGGCGATAGTTTTGTTTTGTTGTTTCGCTGATGAATAATCCTTCTAAATACTTCTGGAAAATTGAATAAATTTCTCGCTGATTTTTGCCAAGTCGGGGAGGCGTTCTACTCATAATAATTTATTAAAGTAAATTATTATAAAAAAGAGTTATGAATATATATTCATAATAAAAATTTTAAAAGGATACTAAAAAACCAAATAAAGTTTTATATATAGTAAAAACAAATTAATTTATTATGGTTGTAGAGATAATTGATAAAGCACAATTAGAACAATATTCTGGTTGTAAAATAATAGAAGCCGAAATTACAGGTATGTCTCCTCTTGTTATGCACAGATTAGATGTTAATGATTTAATGGCACAGCAAACAGGAAGTCGGCGAACTTTAGAAAGAGGATATAATCCAGAACAAGAATGTGAAAAAAATGCTTATTGGATGGAATTTAATGGAGAGAGAGTGTTGTGTGTTCCTGCGAGAGCCTTATTTTCAGCATTAAGAAATGCAAGCCGTTATGTAAGGGTGGGCAGATTTTCGGCATTATCAACATTTTTAGGAACAGTAACTATTTTACCAAAGGAAGACATTCCTTTGTTAAATGAAGAAAATAAGCCTTTAAAAAATTATGAAGTATTTACACAAGCATTAGTAATTAATAATTCAAGAGTTCCTGTTTCAAGACCAAAAATAGATAATTGGAAATTAAAATTTTACCTTGTAAAATTGTATGAAGAAATAAAAGATGAAGTTTTAAAAGATATTATAGATTACGCAGGAACTAAATCAGGGTTATTGGAGCATAGACCAAGCAAAGGGGGTTATTTTGGAACTTTTAAATTAATTAAATACAAGGTTGTAAAAAATGGCAAGAGCGAAGATTAGAGTTTTTAATCTTGATGATTTGGTGTTAAATGAAAAATATTATCCAAGAGTAAAAGTAAATTGGCTTACAGTATTGAATTATGCTGAAAGTTTGAAAGCAGGAGCAAAATTTCCGCCTATTACTGTAACAAAATGGGAAGACCAATACATAGTTGTTGATGGTTTTCATAGAATAGAGGCTTATAGAAAAAACAACATTTCTTTAATTCAAGCAGAAGTTATTAAAGTGAACTCTGAAAAAGATATTTTTAAAGAAGCCATAAAAAGAAATATAACACACGGCAGACCATTAAGTCCTTATGAAAAAAGATTAATTATTGTTAGAGGGATAAATGAATTTAAACTTAAAAAAGCAGAATTACAAGATTTATTATATATTAAAGCAGATAAATTTGAATTGTTTGTTGGAAAAAAAGCCGTTAATGTTTTTTCAGGAAAGCCTTTAGAGGAACACACAGAAATATTAAAATCTCCAACAGCAGAAGCCATATCTGAAAATATTTCTCCAGACATTCTTGAAAAGATAAAAGAAGAAGAGAATCCTGTTTATGGTATGAATCAGAGGAGTCTATTAAATAATGTTTTGTTTTTGTTGAAAAATGATTTGATAAACCTTGAAGATAAAAAAATTGTAGATTTACTTTTGGAAATTCGGCAAGAAATTAATAAATTATTAAAAAATATATAAAATTATACGTTGAGTTAGGTTAAGTTGGGTTACGTTCAGTTTTGTTACGTTATATTGGGTTATGTTTCGTTCGGTTTCGTTCCGTTGTGTTTTGTTCCGTTTAGTTTTGTTTCGTTAAGTTAAATTTTCATTTAATTATTATGTGTTCAGTTCCGTTAGGTTCAGTTAAGTTTAGTTCTGTTATGTTGCGTTTTGTTAAGTTTAGTTTTGTTTGGTTATGTTTGGTTTTGTTAAGTTATGTTCTGTTTTATTAAGTTTTGTTAGATATTTTTTATTTTTTATTTTAATATTATATGTTTTGTTGCGTTTTGTTGTGTTACTTTTTGTTAAGTTGGGTTAGGTTGTGTTTAGTTCCGTTTCGTTATGTTTTATTTTGTTAGGTTAAATTTTCATTTAATAATTATGTGTTCCGTTGCGTTGGGTTCAGTTATGTTGTGTTACTTTTTGTTGGGTTATGTTGGGTTTTGTTAGGTATATTTTTTATTTTATATTTTTATTATGAGTTTCGTTTGGTTGAGTTCAGTTCCGTTAAGTTAAGTTTGGTTTTGTTAGGTTTGGTTGGGTTTCGTTGTGTTAAGTTTTGTTAAGTTGTGCTGTGTTAAGGTATTTTGAATACATATTCAAAACTTTATTATTTACTATTTTTAATAAATAATTTTATGCCAAGAGGAAATAAAATAAACTTACCTCAACCACAGGAAGAAGAACCAACTCCAGAAGATTTAGGTCTTGAAGAACCTGAAGAGCCTTTGCCTGCTGGTTCGCCTTTACCAACAGAAGAATACGGAGCACCGCCTCAACAAGACATTTCAACAGTAAAGATTTTAACTCGTGTTGATGCTCCAATAGACATAAAGCAAGTATTCTGGAGTTTTGTTTCTAAAGACATCGCAATAAGCAATATTACAGATAAAGATTTTAACTACATTCTTACGAATTTAAGATTAAGGCTTTATTCTTTTATTCAAAAATATCCTATTGAAATGTGGGATGATATTATTTTTGTAGAATACGAATATCAAAATGTGCCTTTGGTTAATAATAATGGAGAGCCTTTAAGAGATGAAGAAGGCAATATCCTCTACACAAGACAAAAATATGTGAAACGTTCTTGGGATTTTACCGAATTGTTGTTAGACCTTGAGGAATTCGTTTATAACCAATTAACAAGAGGCAGAGCAGGATTTACTTTCAGAAGGCTTACCGAAAGTTTCCAAGTTTCAGAAATCAGAAGAGAAACTCCACAGGCACAACAAACTAAAAAAGAAGGGTGGAAACTTTAAAAAATGGGAATAAATTTTTATTATATATTAAAGGTAATATAAATATGGTAGAGTCATCTTTTGTTTTGTGGCTCGTTTTAGTATTAGGCGGTGGTTTCTTGCTTTATGAAGGAATGGATAAAAAGAGAATTGTTTTTCTGATTCTCGCCACAATTCTTTACAGCGTTTCGGCGTTTTATTCTTTTTCTTTCGTGGATATTGTTGGAGATGCTGGTGTGTGGGTTATGATAGGCTTGAGTTTAATCGGTTTGGTTATTGGTTTAGTTTATACTTTATACGCTTCGGTAAAACTCACAAAACAAAAAACTCTTGAAGAAGAATGGTAGAGATTTTGACTTGGGTTTTGGCTGGTGTTATTATTGTATTAATAGGGATATTAGCCTATCTTATTCTTTTAGTAATCCGTCCTTTAAAGAAGGCTGGTGGAGATGTTATTTTGAAATGCGTAAAGAAAAGAGTTCCTCTTTTCATTTTAGACACAGGAAAGTATTATATATTTAAAGCAGGCGATAAATACGAAAAAGGAATAGCCTTAAGTTCTGATGGCGAGTTTGAAGGTTATTGTCCGCCTCATAGTTTGAAGCCTAACCAATATGGATTGGTTGTTGGTTTTGGCGATAACGAAAGAGGTATTATAATGCCTTCCGAAGTGATAAAGTTTATCAATATGTTGAAGGAAAGTGGAAGAACTAAAGAGGAAGTAAATGAAATTGTTAATGAAATTTTAAAGAAAGACTATACGCAAGAACAATTTGAAAAAGAATTCTTTACTAAAGGCGGAAAATATTATAATAAAATAAATCCAAAATATAGAATAGAATTAAAAAAATTAAAAGATTACTTAAACCAAGAAGTAAGACCTAAATTAATAGATATTGGAGTTGTGAAAGAATTTTTCAGATGGGGCGTCAGTAAAACTTTACAAACCTTAAAATTAAGAGACACAGCCGAGAAAGTGGCGTTTTATAAATACGACACGAGACAAAACTTTCAGAAATGGTTGCCTATCTTAATGGGTATTGGAATTTTAGCCTTAATTTTAGTAATAGCCTATGTGATTTTCGCTCAATACACGGATTATTCTTCGGCGATGGAAACAATAGCACAATTAAAATCACAATTAGCAACTTGCCAAGCACAATTAACCTCTGGCGGTGGCGGAGTTATTCAAGGCTGATAGTTTTTCTATATTTATAACTTATCCGATTGATTAAATTATGCCAAGAAGAAAAACTACAAGAAGGAAATCCACAAAAAGAAGAACTACAAGAACAAGAAGATATACAAGACCTGTTGTGCTTAAAGTAATCCGAAGACAAACAAGAGTAAGGAAATCAATTTCAAGAGATAGAAATAGAACAGCCTATGCCCCTGGAAAGAGAAGAAGCAGAACAGGAAAAATTTATTGGGAAACAAGAAAGAACAGGTCTGATTTACCTGGGAAGAGAATTTGATTTTTTTATTTTTTTGTATCATTTTTTGTATTTCTTTTTTAAATTTTCGTTTGCTTCATTAATCCATTCTTCAAGAAACTCTTTAACACATATCATACTAAAACCTAAAATATTAATAAGAGACAAGCCAAAAGCAAGAGAAATCGCCGAATTTACTAAATAATCTTTTAAAATTTCATACAAGGCGAGAGAAATAATTATAGTTAAACAAAAAGAAGATAAAAGAAAGATAAAAATAAAAAAATAAATTGAAAATTGGTATAGATAATAATCCGCTTTTTTCACATAACCCAAGCCTTGAATGTATTTGTATTTCATTCTCCAATCACCTCTCTTAATAATTCTTTCGCCGTGTCTTTTTGAAGAACAAAAACAATCACATAGATTCTGTCATCTGCCATAATCCATACAATATTATAAAACTACAGATAAGACTCAAAAATACAAATAAAAGATGTATATTGTATGTTAAAGTCTTATATTTTCCTGTGTTCCAAGCATAGCAATCAACAGTTCCATAATTTATTTGGATTGTTTCATTTGTTTCAGAACATTTTTGAGAAATTTCTATAAGAATATTCTGAAAATTAAATACAAGATAAACTCCTAATAGAATGATGAGTGCCCCAACTATTAGATTTATTCCAATTATCCATCTTAAATGTTTTGGTCTATATCTTTTTTCTATTTGAGAATACGTATTTAAAAACTTAATATTTTTTAATTTATCTATACCCGCCTTTTTAGTTTTTTCATTCATTTTCTTCTAAATAATCCATATATAACCAGTATAATAAAAGAAAACATCCTGCATACCAAACAATTGTAGCAAGAATACCACCTATTGAATTATCTCCATATACTACACCTCCATATACTACATCAAGGTAAAGCATACCCGCAAAACAAAAGAGCCACAAAAATAGCCAAAACTTTCCTTTTGTGATAAGCCATTTCCAAAAACCTATTCTTTTATTCATTTTTCACCTCTTCAGGAAAATATTTTTTGATTAATTGTTTAATTTCTGAAATTAATAATTGTTCCTCAAAGAAAGGTTGCAATTTCCATTTCATATCTTCAATTTCTGCCAACAATCCTTGAACTGCTGATTTGACTTCATCAGCAAAATAAAAATTAAACTCGGGTAAAGTTTTTGCTCCAATCATTGTTTTCATTTTTCCCTTTAAAGACTTTTCACTCATTTTCACTTCAATTCTTCCCATATCCATTTGTCAGAAGGTAAAATCCAAACAAGTTTTCTCTCACAGGGTTTTGCTTCTATATATCTGCCATTACTTACAGCAATTAGTATTTTTCTTTTGTTTGCTTTCCAAATAAAACCTTTTTCTATTTTTTCCTTTCCTGTTTTTACAAAAACTTTATCCCCAAACTTAAAATTCAACTTTTTCATTTTCTTTACCTAATTCATAATATAATCTGTCTATTTCCTTAACTATTTCTTGCATTTTTTGAACAATTATTCTTTCAACATTCATAACTAATTTTGCTGATTTTATTCTCTCCGCTTCTAATTGCATTTCTAATTCTTTTGCTTTTACAAACCAAGGATTTTCTTTTTCACTCATTTTTTCACCTCATCAGGAAAATATTTTTTAATTTTTTCTTTAAACCAATCACATAAAGATAATAATACTTCTATAATAGCCATACCTTCATCATTTGTTTTCTTTGCATATTTAAGTTTTTTGTTTTCTAATTCTGTTTTTTTTGCTTCTACCTCTTGAATTAATCCTTGAACAGCCTCTTGAATTCGTTGTTTGATTTCTTTTATTGCTTCTTTTTCATCATATATTGTTTTAGTTCTTCCACTTCCAAAATCAACTTTTAATTTTTTATAAATATTCATTCCTTCCAAATCCAGAGGTTTAATTTCTTCACTCATTTTCTTTCACCTCTTAAAAAATACTTTAAAATAACTCTCTTGCATTCTTCAAAACCTTCTTTTGCACCGTCTATAAATTCTTTGTCTGCATTATGTTCCCTTAAGAAATTAGCATATTCTTTTGGATTTAATTGAGATATTTGTTTCACTAACTTTTTACGATGATTCTTTAAAACAATTTTTATAGTATTGTTTATTGTGCTTTTTACAGCATTGTTTATTGCGCTATATAAGTTTAATTCCTCCCTTAATATATTTCTTTCTTTTCTCAATAATTTTATTTCTTCTTCTGCTGATAATACTATCTCTTTTTTTATTTTATCTCTTAAATCAAGGTAATCTTCACTCATTTTCTTTCACCTTTTTATAATAAGGACAAGTAGAGCAATCTTCTCTAATTAAACAGTGCCACATTTTTTCTGTTCCCCATAAACATCTATCCCATTTCATATTTTCACCTTCTCCCCCAGCCATCTGCGGTGACGGTGGTGGCAGTTCCACACCCCGCCTTGCGAAGCTTCTCTCCATACGGAGCGTGTGATACTTCGCATTCCAGGAGAGCACCGCAGATTTTTTCGCCACATACCTGCTTAATGCAGATGGGATTTTACCTAATTGAACCCTTTCGGGATAACCCCTCTCTGTGGCGGGCTGTTTGGGGATTTTTGTGGCAAAAACTGGAAAGTGATTGGCAGGTATGGAAGCAAAGAATAGGAGATGAAAGGACAGGTTTCCAGTTTCTGATTCCACAAATAGAAAAATTTTGAGGCAAGAGCCGAGAGCCAAGACCTATTTCTTTCAATCCTACATTAGTGCACTTATAAAATTCTGACTCCTGCCTCATACTAAAAATTACAAATAAAGTATATAAAGATTTATTTGGTTTTTATAATATGAATGAAACGGCTATTGAAATTTTAAACAAAATTTTAATCTTCTTAATCATAATTGCTTCTGTCTTGGCTGGTTACTATATAAACCAAGTTCACACATACAACGAATTAGTTTTAAAAAACACCGAACTAATAGAGGCGTATATAAAACTTCAAGATTACGAAAGAGCGAGTTGTCTTTGCTCTCAAACTCAAGACTATTTAAAATTTATCGCCACTTTTAATCCCGTGTTTTTCAGCATAGAAACAGATATACCTAAATTAGATAAAATTTGCGAGGAAGTTTACTATAAAAATTTAAACTTATCAAATCAAACAATAGTCATACCAAAATAATTTTCTATATTTATAACTTAATGGCTTTGTAATTTTTATGAAAAGAGTTAGGTTGTGGTTTCATCCGAAGACACATTCAGGCTTCAGAAAATCGTTAAGTTTTAAAGAAAATATCAGAACCTTGAAGCGAAGATATGGCACAACGAAAAAAGGATTGCTTCACTCGGCAAGGGCTATGCTTGCATTATCAAATGTGACAAGAGACAGAGAAACAAAAAGAAAGGCGAGAAAACTTGCTGAATATTTTTTAGAACTTTATCATCGTAAAAAATTAGGACTATGAAAAGAAAACCTTCTGTAGCCCAATTAAGGGCTTGGCGAAAAAATATCAAAAAAGCACAGAGAGTATGGGACAGACTTCATTACTCAAGAGCAGAAGGCAACATTCCAAAAGTTTTAGCCTCTGGAGATACTATATACAAATACTACACTCATTCAACCAATAGAAAATTAATTTTATCTAAAGCCGAGAAAATAAGAAGGGCAGGATACAAAGCCAGAATTACTTGGTTAAATGTTGGTGGCAGAAGGATGTATATTCTTTATAAAGGCGGAAGAAGAAAACACAGATGGACAGGTTACGGAAAGAGAGAGAAGCCTGGATTGGGAAGAGGCAGATGATTTTTATTTTTTAATTCATTTTTTATTTTCAAATAATAAACCAAATAAAAGAGTCATTAAGGAAAGTGCTATATAAACTTTACCACCATTTTTCATCAAGCAAAGTTTCTTTTATATATTTTATAATCTCTTTTTTAAATTTCTCTTTATCTATGATTTTTTGAAAAATCTTTTTGTGTCTAAAAGCATCTTCTATAATACCTCTGTAACCTCTTATTTTGATTTTGTCTTCTTTTATCTGCAAATCCAAAATATTTTCTGTGGTTTTTAAAAATACTCTTTCAGCAATTTTTTCAAGAATAGGTCTGTCAAAAGATACAGTAGGTGTTTGTATTCTTTTCCATTTTAATCTATTTTTTTTCATTTTTCTTTACCTTCTCAAGATATACTTCTTCTTCAACTATTTTAGTGCAATTTCCTATTTTATCTTCAGGACAAATCAATAAAATACCTATAATCACAGCATTTAGCAAACCTATCTGCATAAACAAAAGGCTTACATCTTTTGGCTCTCCGCCAAATAAATATACTATGACAAAATAATTCATAAGGACAAAAATAAAACAGTAAAACAACACATAAAATATCAATTTTCGCCAGTCTGTTACCCGCCTAATAATCCTACATTTTTCTGTCATTTTTCTTTTACCTTTTTAAGATATACTTCTTCTTTGATAATTTTGGTAAATTCTACAGAAGTAAGAAGAATTAATAAAATCATAAAAGTCGTTATATTTAATCCAATAAATACACATAAATATTCTTTAAATTCTAAAACATACAATATAGCCTGAACATTCAAAAACAAAAGAATGATTATAAATAACACAGCAAGAAATACAGCCTCCCAATCAATCACCCGCCTTTTTAAAATGTATTTTTCAGTCATTTTTTAATTTAGATTTTAGTGTTATAAAGGTTTATTTGAAATTTTTAACAAAAACAAAATAAAGAAACTAATACAAATACCAAGTTCCACGATATTTAAATACACGCCTTCCATCTTTTAACCTACCAGTATTTTTACCTAATTTAATAACAGTATATCTTCTCACCAAAAAGCCATCTCTATCATATACATACGCTGTTTCTTTTGGTTTTTTTGCTTTCCACGCATACGAAAAATCCAAATTTTTTGGAATCGGAACTTTTTTTGCCATAATTATATTGTAAGTTTTATATATATTAAATATTTATTCCTCATCTTCCTCGCCGTTTTCTTCTTCGTTAATTTCGTTAATATCGGCAAGTCTGGAAGAAAACTGAACATCCAACCTATTAAGAGTTGTTTGAATTTTTGAAACTCCTGCAAGCAAGTTTCCATCTTTATCAATATGTAGATTTTCAAGTTGCTTATAACTCATTCCAGCCTTCATTCTTAAGTTATAGAGTAAGGTATTATATTTCCATAGTAATTGGCTGTATTTTATTCTTGGCACAAAATCATATTCTTCTTCTATATTCTTCATTTGCCTTAACTTCACATTTTTTATATATCTCGCCTCAAAAATTTTATCCGCTCTGCCAAATCTGTGCATCGCCACGAAAGTAGGTATTCGTCTTAAATCTCTAAAGAGACCTGCTGGATATTTTTCTATTATAGTTTCATTTCCATACTTTACTCTCTTTTCTTTAAATATGGATTCTCGCTTTAATAAACTTTTTTCAGCCTTGAATAATTTTTCTATATAATCAAGCATAAACTTATCCTTTACAAAAAGATTTCCTGTCTTTGCGTAATAGAACGCATAAGACCACAAAAACTTAAACCTGTGAGCAATTGCCACAAGCATAGTTCCCATATTCATTATTGAAGTTGTGAGCCACCAGACTTCAGGAATAATAAGAACCGACAACAATCTTTTTTGTCCTATCTTCGCCATTAGTTTTTTAAGTTGTCTTTGGTATTTAGTTATCGCCGAACTCTTATCTGCAACATCAACCGCCTCATCGCAAACCAAAAAAGACTTCTCGGGTAATTTCTCGTATTTTTCCAAAGCCATACTTGTTGTCATAGCGAAATTATCGCTCCAACTCCATTTAAAATCTTTATCTTGCTCTTTTCTTGCTTGGATATAGGCTTTAATTAATTTTAACATCCAATTAGACTTGCCGACTCTCCTTTCACCAATTACCACAATAATAGCGTCTTTTCCGTATTCTTGCCTTTCTAAAATCTTTTTCGCTAAAAATTTAAAACTTAAATGGTCTTTTTCAGGATTGTATTCTTCTCTTTCTATTTTCAATTCTTCAGGCGTCCAAATTTTCAATCCCATATTTAACTTCCAACCAAAACTTCCTCAAGCCTTTCAACAGGAGATTTTTTCTCAAAAGGCAGAGGAATTATTAAATTATTATTGTAGGCTTCTTCGCTGATTTCTTGGAATATTTTATACAGAGCGTTTACAATATTCAAGCCGTTATAAATAACCTTTTCTCCAAATTCACCAACAGAAATAGAAATATGATATTTTTGCCACAAGGTTGTGGTTTTGATATTATTCGGGTCTCCATAAAGGCAAATTTCAATTTCATTTAACTCTTTTTTTTGTTGATTTAATAACTCTCTTTTCAAGCAAATCGCCATTAAATACTCTTTTACTCTGGCGAAGGCTTCAGTAATCGCCTCGTAAGTCTGCAATCTGTTGGCGTTTGCTAATGCGTCATTACAAATAGTTCTTAAGGAATTAAAGGTATATAGTGGTTTTTGAGTCCAAGCCTCTGTGAGTTTTTCTTTTATATCTGCCATAATTAAAATTTTTCTATATTTATAACTTTACTTTTTAATATTTTTATGAATCCAATAGCCTTCGTAAGGGGGTTGGTCAGTAGAGTAAGCAAAGGACAAGCAGAGGCTATCAGCGGTATTATAATAGGTGCAGTAATGCTTTTCATAGGCTTATTTATGATTTCAGCGGTCTCTGATGCAACTGCAATAAACAACACAAGCGATTTTTATAACACACAGCAAAACTTGATAAGCACTATGGGAACTGTATTTAGCGTATTAGGTCTTGTATTGATAGTAATTGCTTTGGCTCTTGCCATAGGTGCACTTAAAGGCTCTATGATTGGCGGTGGAAGACCAACCGCTTAATTTCGCCTTCTTTAAAGAAGGTTCTTTTTTCTTTTTTAGAAATTTTCTATATTTATAACTTAAATTCTCTTTAAATTTATGAATAGATTGCCTAAATTTAGCAAAGGTCAAGCAACAGCAATAATGGGTATTGTCTTGGGAGCGGTATTGCTCTTTATTGGACTTTTTATGGTTTCAGTAGTGAATGAAGTAACTCCTGAAAGCACCTTGAAAGATTACGGCTACACAACAGTAACCAACAGTTCATCTTCAGGATATATTAACACTTCTCAAAACGGCACACATTCTTTAACCATAGGCACTATAGTTTCAATATCAGGCGAAACTCCAGAAAAGACACTAACCATAAAAGCCGAAAATACAGATACTACAGATAGAGATTTTGATGTGTATGTTAATGGTGTTAATGTAAGCCGAGTATCTGCAACGGCACAAGCAAACACTACAGTAACCATATCAAATATAAATTGGGTTGCAAACGCCGTAAACAACATAACTTATGTGGCTACAGTAAATGTAGGTTCAGACTTGCAAGTATTACAGGCAACAGGTAAATATCCATCAAGCAAGGTAGATTCTGACTGGGGTTCTATAAATTCAACATTAATCAGCACTATGGGAACAATCTTCAGCGTTCTTGGATTGGTGTTAATTGTTGTGGCTCTTGCTCTTGCAATTGGAGCATTAAAAGGTTCTATGGTTGGTGGCGGAAGACCTGTTGCTTGATTTTTTAATTTTTTTTAATTATGGATATTTTAAAAAAACAAACATTAATGATTATATTCGGCGAAATTGAAAAGAATTTAGAAAAGGCGAAAAAATTTCACAATATTGCGGATGTTTTTATTTATATAGACTTCGCTTTATCCGATGTCAGAAAAGGAATGAAATTATTAAGTGAACAAGAAAACAAACAAACAAAGAAATAAACATCGGCGGTATCATTTTAACCAATTTTTTTTCTTTTTCATAATGGCAACAAATATTGAATTTGTAAAATAAAGGCACGAGAACAAGATACAACATTACAGGAATAAAATACAAAGGATATGAGCAAAAAGTGAAGAAGCCTGCCAATAGACTATCCGCTAAACTCATTCCGTGTTTTAAATACAAAAACCACACACATCCTGCAACGGAAAGAATCACCAAATAATAAATAAAAAGAGCAGGTTTAACTACTAAAAACAAACCATAACCTGTTAGAGAGACCGCAACAGGAAAATTAGGCAATAAGGCTTTTTTATAGTCCCATTCTGCAAAAATAAATAAAACAGCCAAACCCATCACAACCAAATAATCCAACATATTAGGATAGAATAACTATAATTGTAAATAAAAAAACAAGAGCAAACATAACAGACCACAAACCAATATGAAAGGCTTGAGTTGGTGTATAATACCAAAAGCCGTTTCCAACACCGCAAGAAGAATTTGCTCCAAAATTCACCACGCAAGCCATAGCATCATTTATTATCCACAAACCCATAAAGCCTATAAATGCAAGAAAAAAACCCGTCAAAATACACTCTTTCGGTTTCATACTTTCAATTCAAAACAAGAACTTATTTTTTTAATTATCCAATCATCGCAATTCCAATTTACAATATCACAATAATCTTCGCCGACTTTTAATTCTTCACTATCTATTAAATAATCTGTCTGCGGTTCTACATAAAATAAGCCTCTGTCTGTTGTATTTATCGCTACAATTATATGTCCTGTGTCATCGTCAAAAGATATTTCTGTTGCACAAGCAAAGAAGCCTTTTTCAGCAAAGTTTTTTATGAAGTGGTTAGAGAACTCTGTGCAGTCAAAGTTCTCATCCCATTCAAGTTGTTCGGTGTCATCTCTTATAATAAAATCCCACAATTGCCAAAAAGTTGGATTTATTAAGCCTTTTTGATTTTTTAGGTTTTGGTTTTCTTCTTGCAATTGTGAATTATTTTCTTTTAGCCGAGAATAATTAGTTACTAAATTGTTGTATTTTGTTTGTAAATTAGTAAGGTTATTTTGTAAAATTTCAATTTGGTTTAATAAAGAAGTTGTGTAATTTTTATATTCTTTTATCAGTTTATCGCTTACATTCAAAGCATTACTACAAGCGTCTTGATATTCTTCGCAAGTTGTTTGGTATTCTTGGAAGGAAGTCTCTAAATCAGCAATATACAAACCTGCCCAAGTTAATAAGCCAAAGGCAACTCCAGTTATCAGCACAAAGAAAATCCAATAATCCGCCATAACTTTTTATGAATCAAGAGCATATAAAACTTTATATGTTATTTTTGTATTTGTTAATTTGTTGTCTGGTTAAAGTCGGTCTTATCTTTAGCAACTTATCAAAATCTATATTTAAATATTCTTGAAATTTGGCTAAAATGCTTATTGGAGTTTCTTGGCATTTTTGATTTATGTTAGAGAGAACCTTTTCCAAATCTTTATACTGCAAATCCAACAATTCACCAACTCTTTTTATATAGCCTTCAGAATTGAAATTCAAATATGAAGGATAATTTAAATATTCTCTTATTCTTTGAATTATATGGTAAATTTCACGCCTGTCTTCTCCATTACAAATTTCATTTAGCAAAACAAAATAATTATTTTTTCTTGCTATTGTAAAGATCACACATTTCAAAACTTTTTTCGGGTCTAAATGCGTTGTTATTTTGGCTCTGTCTCGGCGAAAATCAGAGTATAATTTCTCTATTTCGTAAAGCAAATCAAAAGGTAAATTCAGCCTTTCAAGTTCTTGTTTGGCAAACTCTGCCAAATCTATATTCATAATTATATAAGTTTTTCTATATTTATAACTTAAATTAAGTAAAAAATTATGGAAATAGAAACAATTATTTTCGGCTTTGTTATATTCTTTATTGTGATAATAACTTCAGCAATAGGCTTTACAGTTATGAATACTGTAATGCCTGAAATGTCTAATATAGCAAATCAAACTTCTTTTATCAACGCAACAGAATACAACGAAAAACAAGATTTTATCTGGAATGCGGTAAAGATTGCTTTGTTTATTTGTATAGGTATTCCTTTAGTTTTTATAGCCGTAAGGCTCTTATATAGAAAAGAACCAACTTCCTATGTTGAAGAGTATTAAAATGAAGGGGCAGGCTTATGCGTTTATTATGGTTTTCTTGGCTTTTTTTATAGTGGTATTTCTATGGGTTATTTTGAATCACGCTACAATACAAGTTACGGATACCTTGTCTAATGTAACAAATTCAACAGAGCAACAAGATTTAATGAATTTATGCCAATCTTTATTTTATTATTCTCTGTTGTTTATTTTTATATTTTCGTTTTTGTATTTGTTAAAGTTGAGTTTAAAGAGAAGTGAAAGATGAGAGGAAAACTTATTTTCGGGTTGTTAATTTTTTGTTTAGTCGGCGTGCTATTTATTCAGCCTTCTTTCGCTTGGCTTTCGGGCTGGGGTTATAGACAAGAATTCAACATTTCAAATACCGCAGGGGATTTAACAAACTATCAAGTTAAATTAGATTTAAATAGTTCAAATGTCGGCTCAAATTTCAATTGGAGCAATAACGGAAGTGATATAAGATTCACAAACTCAACAGATGATTTATTGAATTTTTGGATTGAAAGTTGGAATTCTTCAAGTCAGGAGGCAACAATTTGGGTGAATGTAACCTCTTTACCTAATAACACGAACACGACGATTTATATGTATTATGGAAATTCAGAGGCGGGTTCTGTTTCAAATGGAACTGTAACTTTTGAGTTCTTTGATGATTTTGATGATGGGGACATTTCAGATTGGACTGATTTTGGCAACTATCCTATGACTGTGAAAACTTGGGATGGAAGAACATTCGTAACCTCTTCAAGCACAGGTGATTATACTTCTTCAAATACTGACGCAGGAATATATCAAAATATCTCTTTGCCAGAAGGAGATTATGTTTATGATATGCTATACAAAACGAACATAACAAATTGGGGGGGCTATATTATGCCTCACATAGGAAACAGAACGGGAACAGGGACATGGAATATAAAAGGTTATGGTGGTTATGTAACACTATATCATTCAACAGACCCAGCAAACAAAGGAGTTGATGCGAGAAGGTGGGATGATGGTTCAATAACCACTATAGCCTCAAGCACAGACTCGGTAGCCCAAACAACCGATTGGATACAATTCCATTTTATTTTTTTAGAGAACCAGACATACAGGATGTATGGCGACTATGACTCTACTCACGATTCTGGATGGGTAGTTGATACCACATATTCACAACCATTTAAGGCTATTTTCGTGTGGGTGAGAAGTCAGCACGGATTTTATGATTGGGTAAGAATAAGAAAATACGCCGACCCAGAGCCAACAGTTAGTTTTGGGAGTGAGGAACACGGAGTTGAAATAACTATAAATGACCCAAAAAATCAAACATATTACACAACCTCAATACCTGTTAATATTTCTACTTATTCTTCGGCAGGAGTAAATTATCAGTGCAACATTACGGAAGATGGTAATTTAATAGGAGAAACAAATCAAAGTTCAGAAACCTTCACAACAACATTAAGTAAAACAGGCGGTTCTCATAATGTTTCTTGTTTTTGCGTGGATGCGAACGGGCTAAATAGTTCAGACAGCGTAAATTATTATGTCTGGATGGGTTTAAATATTTCAGTTTATTACGATAACGGAACGGAAGCAACTAATTGGAATATTTCAATTACAAACGGAACAAACACAACAACAGGAACTTATAATAACTCGGCTTTGTTGGAATGGAATACAATACCTTATGGCGAAATTAATATTACTGTTGATGATGGCTCTGATACGCTTTACTATCACCAAAACACCACATCCACAACAAACAACGAAACAAATTCTCAAAAATTTAATTTTACTTTAACGGCAAAAGGAAATAACACTTTAACTCTTACGGCAACACCTTCTTGGAGCATCATAGAAACTCAACAAGTTCAAATTACTTGCATAGCGGAAGAAGGCTCGCCTCATTTGTATATGGATAATACCGAAATATCAAATCCATACACAGGACAACCAACAGCAGGCACTTATACTATAACTTGTAATGTTTCGGAAACTACAAATTACAGACCAACAACAGAAAACAATACTTTAATAGTAAATCCTTTAATAGCCTGCACGAATAATGAAACTTTCGCCTTCTCTACAGAAATAACAACAACCACAAACATAACTTCTCTAAACTTCACGAAATTTGTAAATCAACATTATGTAAAAGATGACTTATCTGATGTGTATATACCGAATGTGTCTAATGTTTGGAAAAATACAACAGACGGCTATTATATTGTGGTGAATAACACAGGTTTATCAAGTTTCACAGCATATTTCGGCAATTATTACGCTAATTATAATTACTCAAATCACGCAGTTTCAAATATTAAAAATATTTCAGCCTATCAGCAAGAAAATATCTATGTGGTGTTTAGGTTTTTAGATGAAGTAACAGGACAAGAATTTTATCCGCCAAATACTTCAGAAGTTGTAATGTATCTCTCTTGTTCTCAAGGTTCTAATTATGTAACTATTGAAGAAAACGACAGCCAATTTTTAATAGCCTTCACAACCTATCCGATAAAACTTTTAACCAGAGTTCAATATTCTGTAGAAAACTATTACTCAAGAAGCCTTTATCCTGCAGAAGAGGCAAATCAATATTTAATCTCTTTCTATTTAGTTGATGCTTATAAATACTATACTGATAAAATAAATTTTGTGATTTTGAGTTCGGATTATTACGATGCAAAGTTTCAAATTTATAAGAGAATTTCTAACCAAACAATAATGATTACTGAAGGCTATTTTGACCAAATGAGAACATTTCCTGCTTATCTTCTTGAAGACCACGATTATTACTTAAGACTAATAAAAGGCGATGAAATAAGAGACATAGGCACATTTACTGTTACTTCTGCAGGCACTCAATATTTAGACGTGTCGCAGGTGGTTTTGTCTCCAAGCGTTTCTCTATTTGCGGATAAAGTAACTTTCGGAGCAGTTTACAACAACACAACTGACACAATTAGAATACAATACAGAGATTTAACAAATCAAACAATAAATATAACTGTAAGCGTCTATAACAATACAGGTCTTTACTTTCAACAAACCTACAATTCAAGCAACTTCACAATAACTCTAAACGATGTGCCAAAGAATCAGAGTTGGTATGTGAAATATACCTTATATCACGAAATTTACGGAAACTCTCCAATTACAGGCTCTGTTTCTTTAATACAAGGTATATTATTGCCTATTGGCGTGGCTTCTTGGCTTTATCCGTTTATCTCATTCTTTATTCTTTTCTTAACTTCCTCAATAATCACGCCAAGAAATATTGTAGGCGGAATGCTGGCTATTTTTGTGCTGTTGTATCTTTTATACTATATAGGCTGGCTTTCTTTAACGGCTGATGCAATAGTTGTTATAAGCATTATTTTAGTTATGGGTTTATTGCTTCATTTAAGGAGCAGAGGTGAGGCACTATGAACTTGTTAAAGGTCTATCTGGTGTTTTTAATTTTTAATATAGTGGTGGGTATATTTACTCACGCAAATATTTTTGGAACGCCTTCTGATATTGCCTATGAAACTTCTTACTCGGATATTGCTACAAATCCGCAAATTACAAACATAAGCACATATCCAACGCAAGAATCCGAGCAATATGTGAAGACTTGGGATGTTTTCGGCGTGTTGTATAATTCGCTTACTATAAATTGGGTTAAGATGTATATTCCTTATCAGTTTCAGGAAAATACTGTGGTAAATTTATTTATTAACGGCATAAATGCTGTTTTGTTAGTAATAGGTATTGCTACCTTCTGGCAGATAGTCAGAAGGATAGCCTTTTTGTAGTAAATATGGTGCAAGATATAGGGTGGGGGTATTTGATTCAAGGAGAACTTGGAGAGATGATAAAGTGGGTATTAGGCTCTTATTTTCCTTATTTGGTTTTTTATCTTTTAGTCGGCGTTCTTATTTTCAATATAGTCTATACTAAAAGCCATAATTTAAGTTTAAGTTCGGTTATGTTTATCTTATACTTCATCACAGTAATAAACCTTATAAATGTTGGAGCAGTTTACTATACTATAATAAAATACATAACTCTTATTTTGGTTGTGTTTGTGTTCTTTTTACTTTACAGGCTCTATAAATCAAGCAGAGAATGAAATACAAAGATTTAAAGATTGTTTTGTGGAATGGTATGGAGTTAAACTTAAGAGAGATGGCTAAAATCACAGGCATTATTCAAAAGGCTAATAAAAAGATAAAATTTGAAATTGATTTGAATAATAAAAACGATGTGTATAAACTTTATAAGAATTTTAAGAAAGAAGTGGAAGAATTAAAGAAAAAAGTTTAGGCTTTTTCTTTCACCTTTTTTTATACAATCTAAACAAATTAGTTTTAATTTTCACTTCCGTAAACTTTTTTAGTTCTTTAATTAATTCTTCTAATTTTTCTGAGTTGGGCTCTGGTAAGTTTGAATTTTTTGAATCTGCTCCGACACTTACAAATATAGGTTTTATGTCTTTAAGATAATTGATAAAAACTTCTAAATCAAAGTCTAAAATAGGTTCAATTGAAACCATCATATCTATATGATATTTTCTCAATTCTGCCATAGCGTATGCTCTTTCTGAAGGAAGCGGTGCTTTTGAAATAGAAGCAATTGTCCTATTTGTTTCAAGAGTTGTTCCTAATATTGTTTTGTTTGGAAATTGAGATATAAATTCTTTAAATCTGTTTGGATTTTTACTTTGAAACAGATATGTATTGTTTGGAAAATGAAATTTACAGTATCTTAAAACTTCTTCAATCCAAATAGAAGGGACTTTTTCTGCAAACATATCTATTGAACTCCCTACAAAAATAGTATTATTTTCTCCAAGATTATCTTTCATACATTTCCTGTCAAATCTTAATTCTCCAGTTGGAAACCTGCTCATATAACAATATATACATTTATGGGGACACGCTCCTTTAATAGGATTCCAAGTGTAATCAACCCAAGAATACATATTCCCTTTTTGTTTATTCATCATTTTCTTTCACCTCGCCATTTTACAATAATTAATCTATCTGGCTCGCCAAATTTCTTTCCTTGATTATGACAAGCAATGTTGTCGCAATTAGGACAAGGGTCTTTGTTCAAAGCAATCCAACAAGTATTAAAACCTCTTAAATGTGGACATACTAGTCTTTCTCCGTTTAACCAACAATACCTTTTATTTGTTATTTTTACCATTTTCTTTCACCTCTTTAAAAATAACCTTAAATGTTTGTTTGAATAACCACTCATTATAACTATTTTCAATTTGTCTTGAATACTCTTCAGAATTTAACTTTTTTATCACAGCAATAAATTTCTCTAAAGAAACTAATTTTGTTGGTTCATCAAAAACATTCAGAATTGCTATTTTCTTTTTAGCGTAGTCTGGATGCTCTTCTATTAGCGATTCAGGGTCGTTTTTGTATTTCAAATAAAACATACACGCTTCTCTAATTTGTTGCTTGATTTTGTTTATTGTTATTTTAATTACTTCATAGTAGCTGTCGTATGCTTTTTGAGAGATTCCTGCCCCTAACCTTCTTTTATAAATCTCCTCTAATATTTCTTTAAATACATCCAAATCTAAAGGTTTTTCACTCATTTTGCAACGCTCATTAGAAAATCCAAATCAATATTTTTTATTTTTATGTATTTTTTGCTTTTGCTCTTTCCTTCCATATATAGATATTTTCTCTCAACCATTTGCTTTATTATTTTAGAAATTACCTGCGGACTTAAAGTTGTGTTTCGCCTTACATCAGAAGCGGTAAATTTATCTCCACAATAATTCTCTAAAAAATCATACATTTGTTTATAACATTCTAATCTTACCATAAAAATAATTTAGAGCAGACTATATTAAGATTTATTTGGTTTTTTAAAAGAAATTAAAAAAATCAAAGAAAAGCCGAGTGAAACCTTTGCCATTCAAGAACTCTTTTAATACCCTCTTGCGTAATTCTGCAATACTTTCCCATTCTGTGTTTTTTCTTTCCTGTTATTTCTATTAAGCCTTTCTCTGCCAGTTCGTGAACTATTCTGTGCACATCAGGATAACCGATAGTGGTTCTTCGGTATATCTCTGTAATAGTTCTCTCGCTTCCATTCAGAGCAGTTAAAATTTTGAATTCCTGAAGAGATAAAAATTCTTCAGGCGGTTCTTCATTTGGAAATTTCTTTACTAATTTCTTCACTAAATATCCATAGTTTGTTCTTTCGCCTCTCGTCTTTTTTCGCCACTCTTCCCACAAAAGTTTAGTTATCCGTTTCATTTTCATCACCTTTTTCTCTTTCCATTTCTTCGCAGGCTTTTAAAAATGAATGAATGTCTAATAGAAAACCGCTTCCGCTTCTCTTTCCATACTTCTTCATTATTCTACTGAATTTTTCCTTTGCTTTGGCTTCAGCATTTAAAATAAAAAAATTAAAATCTGCTGAAGCCTTCTTTTTTTCTTTCATATTACATCTATTTCCAATATCTTCGCCAGTTCTCTTTTTTCCGTTTCTTGTAGCCATCGTCTTGTGAGTTCTTCCGCTTTCTTTTTTTCTTCTTGTAATTGCAGTTCTGCCAAATATTCATTTATTTCTTTTATCATTTATACCACCTTTTCCTTGCGGGAGTTCCACCCGCCACCCGTCGAGAGAGTTGGTGCTTTGCTCTCACTCATACGGTTTCTTGTTTCTTTGAGTTCCTTTCATTCTCATATATTTATATGCTTTTTAAGTATTTATAATTTTATTTTGTGAGAAAACCCTCCCTAAACCCCAAAATTTTGCACTTTAGCAAAATTTTACTCTCAAAATTTTATATGTTTTTTCTATTTTTTTATGCATTTTTATATACTTGATTATATATTTTTAATTAATTACTTAAAAATAAAAAAAATCAAAAAAATTACGCAGGAATGCAAGTGTATTTCGTTGAAAGACCGCTACCTTCTTTAATTATGTTTACTTTCATAATCCCATTTTCCACAAATTTCTTTAAAGTGTTGTATACCGAAATTGGAAGGTATAGAGGAACTTCGTTGCCCTTTCTCATTACAACCAGTCTTCTTACTTTGTTTGTTGTGCCGTCTTCTTTAGTGAATTCTCTTGTCTCTACTTTCATAGATTCAATCTCTCGCAAATCTATTATGTTGTTACCTTCAGAAAGTTTTTCAAAAGTCATCGCTTCCGCTTCTTCTTTCACGCCTTCAAAAAGGTCTATTATTCTCTTCTGTTCCTCTGATTGTGCGGTCTGTTCAGTCTGTTCTGCCTTATCCGATTGAGTGATTGTATCGCTCATACATATTATACAGAAGAAGAATATATAAAGGTTTATTTGAAATTTTTTTTGAAAAACCCTCACTATTATAGTATAATAATATATATACATATATATACATATACTATTTTAGTGAGGTATATACTCAAGAATATATATCAAAATTCTTCCTTCTTTTACTCTCTATTCGCAATTTGTTCGCAATTATAGAAAAACCAAATAAAGTTTTATTAAGTATTAACCTATATACGAATTATGAAGCCAAAATTTACTACAATTATGGTGTCTAACGAATTAAAATCAGAACTTGGTTTTGTTTTGGAAAAAATCAAAAAAGAATATCCTTTTATAGATTCTTATAACGACTTGATTAATTATTTGGTTTGGTTTTGGAATAAAAATAACAAATTAGGCAAATATGAGTGAACTTGTAAGTTTTAAAGAGGTTTTAAAAATTTATAAGAGACTTTTTAGTGTTGATGATACAAGCCTTTTGGAAATTATTTTATCTCACTATATTTCTCATAAACTTGAAAAAAGAGACCCTGTCTGGCTTTTCATTATTGCTCCTTCTTCCTTTGGAAAAACTTTGCATATCAAGGCTCTGGAAGACTTTTCAGATGTATATCTTCTTACAAAAATCACACCAAGAACGCTTATAACAGGAATGAAAAATCAGGCTGATGAGGTCTTAAATATGGATAAAAAACTTTTGTTAGTTCCTGACTTTTCTCAATTCCTTAATCTGCATCCACAAGAAAAAACGGCAATATGGTCTCAATTTAGAGACTTATATGATGGATATGCAAGTGCAAAATTTGGTTCTGGAAAGAATGTAGAATATAGAGATTTGTATGTTTCTTTGCTTGCCTGCACTACTCCAGATATTGAAAATCAAATTACTTTATTCCAGCAATTAGGAACGAGGCATATTTCTTTTAGGGCTGATTATTGGGTTAGCAGAGATTATGAATACTTGCTTAATGATGTAAGTATTGATTATATTGAAAAGCAGTATAAAAATACTGTTCAAATGTTTTTTGAAGGTAGTAAATTTAACAATATGGAAATTCCGAAATTGGATAAAGATGTTTTAGGTTATATTAAAAAATTGACTGAATTTGTAACTTTATTTAGAACGGATGTAAAAGTTGATTCTTTTACTGGAGAGCCGATAGGCTTTTCTTATCCTGAAAATCCAGACAGAGTTTTTAATATGTTCAGAAAAATGCTTAAAAGTTATTTAATTCTTTCTGACGGAAATATTGAAAGAGGCAAAGAATTAATTAAAAAATTGGCGTTTAGTTGCGTTGAGGAAAGAAGATTAAAAGTATTTAAATCATTCAAAGATTTTTGTTATGTTAATGGAATTTTAGATGATACGGTAGAATTAACAATTAATAAAATAGCAAATTATTTGAAATTAGGCTTGAAAACGGTAAAATCTCAATTATATGGCTTGGCTCAATTAGGTTTAATTGATTTTACCGAAGAAAATTCAGACTATCGTGTATTGAAATGGTATTTAACGCAAAAAGGTGAAGAATGGCTGAAGTGGTTTTAACTTGGAATCTTGTTGAAAAAAACCTTGAATTTATGCTTGAAAAAGTAAAGAGTGATGAAAAATTAAGAGATTGTTTGATAAATTTATTTAAAACAAATATTGAGAGATATTTGGATTTAATGGATGTCTGGGAAAGAAAGAATATGGCATTATATTTAAAAAAATGGGGGAAAGAATGAACAAACGAAGAAAAGCCTTAACCACGATGAGAAAGGCAAGAGAATTTGCAGAGAAACAAGGCTATCTTGTTGAACAAACTCAACATACAAGATACAAAAAAGATTTTTTTAATTTGTTTGACCAAATATGGCTTAAAAAAGGCGAAGTTGTTTTTGTGCAGATAAAAACCAACCAATCAATCACGAAAGAATTGTCTGAAAAATTTATAAACTTCTCTAAAAAATACGGCGTTGCAACGATGATAATAAACTACAAGCAAGACAAAAAACTCTGGGAAATGAGAAAATTTATACCTTTTAAAGAGGAAATAATTGAAAAATATTTACTCTTTAATAATTTATGGATGAAGAAACAAGAAGGCGGAGAGAAGAACAAATAAAGAGATTAGAAGAACTCCAAGCGAAATATAAAGATATGTTGAATGAAAGACTTCAAGAATTGAGTTTAAGAGGAAGGATGAATTTTTTTATTTTTAAGAGATTAGTGAAGTGGTTGTTAAGGCGGAAGTAACTTTTTGTTTTTTCTATATTTATAACTTTCCATTTTGTTTAATTTATGGCTAAAAGAGAAAAATTAGTAAAGATGAAAAAACCTTCTGGTGAAATTACTAATGTTCCAGAAGGTCAGGTTTGGCGATTTAAAACAAGATACCATTATACACCTGTTTCTGAAGAAAAAAAATCTTCCTCAATTTCTCGGCGTTCTGGTGGCGGTGGTTCTTCTTCAAGTTCAAGTTCTAAACCTAAAAAGTATTACATAAAACCTGGAACTTACGAGGGTGTTTATGCGATGGCAACAACAGGAAAACTTCCTCCTCAAGGTAGTGGTTGGAAAGAAGTTTCTAAAGAAGAATATGAGAGGCACTGCCAGAAAGGAAAGGAATACTGGGAAAGCAAGAGAAAAGAAAAACTTGAAAAGAGAATTAGCAGAGGAGATAAAAAAGCGTTGAAAGAGTGGGAGGAAAAATACGGCAGTCCAAAAGTTAGCGATGTGGTAATAACAAAAGACCCAAAGACAGGAAAAGAAGTTGAAATTCCTGTTGCTAAAACTTCTTATGGAACTTATTTATATCAATTACCTGGGGGAGAAACTAAAGAACTTAAACCTGGGATTGGCAAGTTAGAATGTTACGCTCTGGGTGAGATAGCACGGGAATATCATAAATCCGTGCTAGGCAAGAGTCCAAGTTACGCAGTCTCTTTTGGTTCTGTCAAGCGTGAAAATTATGAAAAATATCAAATAGCAAAAGAATACTCCGACATTAAAGAAGGGAAAAAGAGTGTTTGGGTTACTCCTGATGATAAGTTAATTGTGTCTAAAGGAACGAAACCGCCTGGGGGTTTAAGCGAAAAAGGAGCAAAAGAATTAGGTTTTAGGAAATTAAAACCTTCAGAGGTTAAATTAGAGGAAGGAAAACTGGTTGGTTTAATTTCTAAAACACCTAAAATAGAACCAAAATCTTTAGGCGGTGCAAAAGTTGTTGAAATGGGTAAGGGCGGAACTTCAATAATAAGTGTGCCGTTAGGTGAAGAACCATTAATGGGGCAGGGAACGAGATTGCCAACAGAAAAAGAATTACCTGAATTTCAACAAAAAATACTCAAGGAGCAGAAGAAATTAAATGAGTGGGAAGAAATGAGAGCAAGGTGGAGAGGTATTTTAGAAAGAGAAAAACAAAAAGAACAAGTAACTAAAGAATTTGAACAAATGGATACTTATCCTAAACGCTGGGTTAGTCTTGCTATAGGTCTTAAAAATATTCCTGATATTGCCGAATTAACCTATTTAAAAGCCACAGGTCAGGAAGAAAAGTGGAGAGAGAAAAGAGCCGAGATGTTGCTTGAATTTAAAGAATTAGGTAAAGAGATTGTAGAAAAACCAACAGAAGGGGTTCCAAAAGCATTAACCGAAACCTTTACTGAAGGAGCAGGTCAATTGCCTTTATATGCTGGAATTGGAAGAATAACTGCACCTGCTGTTGGCAAACTTATGACTGAGGCTGCAAAAACAGGAGTTAAAACAGGAGCAACAGTAAAAGGATTGTTATATGGCACAGGAGCAGTTGCAGTAACAGTTCCTTTTATTGATGTTACTATGGAAGGTATAAGAGGCAATATGCAGAATGTAGTGAGAAAGTCGGCTCAATATGGAACAGAATTAGGAGCGTTTACTCTCGGTGCTGTTAGTTCTCAACCTATATTAAAGGCTGAAGTTTCAAGCGAGAAATTTACAGGCAAATTTATTGAAAATTTAAAATCAAGAGAAACACCTTTTTCTCTTTTTAAAAGTAAGATAAGAGCCTTCCAAGAAACAAAAACAGGAACAAAAACTTTTGAATTAAAACCAAAAAGCGTTGTTGAATTAAGACCCACTATTACTGAAGAACTGGTAAATGCAAGAGGCAAAACTATCGGCGAAATTTCAGAAGGGGTAATCAAATTCTCAACGAAAGAGATAGAATCTCCAATTACAGGCAAGTTTATCTCTATAACAAAAAATGGAAAAATAAGAGGTCTTATAGAAATTCCAGAACAAAAAATAGGAACTATAAAGATAAAACGGCAAATTATAAACCTTAATTCAGAAGATATTGCGTCTCTTGAAAGGAAGGGGTTAATAAGACATATTAAAGGCAAAATTCCAGAACCGATGATTTCAAAAGAAGGAAAAATTGTTGGTGCTACTGCAAAAGAGGGAGATGTAACTATCCAGCCTTTCGTTCGGAAAGGCATAACAAAAGATTTGCAAGTTAGAAGAATCCAAAAAACAGGGGGGCGTTTAGATTTTACTAAAAAAAACATAGATAAACAATTTTTGAATGTGGTGGATGAAAGTTATAATGCTTATTTAGAGGCGGGCGAAGTTATGAAGATAAGTCCTAAAAAAAGTTATGCTGCTGTGAAAGGAATAACTTCCGAAGGCGTAAAGTATAAAGTTGCTGAAGTCAGAATAAGAAAGCCTGTAAGAAATTATTTAGATGAGCATTTGGTTAAAATGAACAAAAACATAGACAATCTCTATAAAAATATTGCAGAAGAGAAGCCATTACCTCGTTCAAGTCAAAATATAGATAATATTTATAAGAATATTGCGAAAGAGATGAAATTGCCAGAGTCTAAAGTTGGCGTTGTAGAGAAAGTTTCTAAACTTAAATTAAGAGGCGAAAAATTGCCTGAAAGAAAAAGTTTAACCGAAAGACTTTGGGAAGAGCGGAGAAGATTAGCCTTAAAAGCAAAAGAAAGAGAAGGATTGCCTAAAAGAAGAGAAGAAAGGTTTTGGAGAGAAAGGAGAACCATTACAGAAAAAGGAGCAAGAAGAAGTTTAAGGCTAAAAGGTGTTGAGAGGGTTGGCGTTTCTGCTTCTTTAACCACAGCATTACATAGAATGAACCAAATTCAAAAGCAGGTTTTGAAGAGTTCACCAATACAATCTACCAGAGAAATTATAAAACCAATAATCAAAGAACCGACAAAGATGCCTGAAAGAAAGCAAGTTCCTAATATTATTCAAGACATTTTTAGGAAATTAGACCAGCAATATTATTTAATAAATACACAAATTCAACAACCTATTCAGACAGCACCTCCACAACCTCCAACTCCAACAACAATACCAACAAGAATACAGTTACCGCCTGAACCTCCTCCACCTCCACCACCTAAAAAGCCAAAAAAAACACCTGTTATATTTCCATTAGGACTGCCTTTTGCTGGAATTGGTATTGGAGCAATAGACAGCCAGTATAGAACAATAACAAAACACATAAAGCACAGCATTCCGAGAGTTGAAAAGTTGCTTGAGTTGTAATTTTTTTTATTTTTTGTCTTTTTGTATATACCGACTTAATTAAATCTATTTGGAAAAACAAAACTTAAAAATCTGCGAAAGAAAACCTTTACAGATTTTAATATAACGGCGTTATAATTAATTTAGAGAAAGAAATCTATTCTAATTTTTTATCCTCTCCAGCGATTATTTCAAATACCTTTTTCTTTTTCTGTTCTTTTGTTCTCTCGCTAACATAAATCTCAACAGTTGGTGTAGTCTGCTCCATAAAAGAGGCAACAGTCAAAATATCAAGGTTTTTTTCCTCTATAAGATAGTTAATCAAGGCTCTCCTAAATGTGTGAGTTTTAGTTATTGGCGGAAGGTTGGAATTTCCTATAAGAGTTTGTAGGTCTCGCCTGAAAAGGTCATATTTTAACTTTCTTAATAATAGTAAATTTTTTTGGCTGGTTTCGTATTTATTCGGTTTTTTTTCTGTGTAATGGCTGTAAAAGATAAATTCACCCTCAAATCCTCTTTCAACCTCTCCAACAGGAACAATTAAGCCTTTTTCATCTATTAGATTTTTAAGATTTTCTAAAGTGTAGTCTCTTATGTCTAAAATTCTATCCTTGTGTGTCTTGGTATGGAAAATAATTCTTTTTTTAGAGAAATCTATGTTGCCTGTTCTTAACTCCAGAGCCTCTCTTATCCTAATTCCATAATCCAAAAGGAGTAAGAGAATAACCTTTAAATCCAAGAAATCACAGAATTTTTTATAATTGTAGCGATAATCTTTCAAGGCTCTTCTTTTTCTTTTTTCGTAATTTTTTGCGTATCTATCTGTAATGCTTAAGTATTTCTTCTTGAATTCTTCGGCTTTTTGCTTATATTCTTCTGCTTTTTGTTCGGCAAGAGGCACGAGTTTTTTAATATAATTATAGAGCGTTTCTCTCGGAATGTGCAAAGGCTCTTTTCTGGGCTTTATGATTTTTAATCTTTTGCTCGGTGGAAACTGAATATTTGAAATGTTAAGGCATCGGCACAAATATTTCAAAGAAACC
>Ga0190359_1000430_pt1 | contig 28337 bp, 24 predicted proteins | sample 48721823_MG_FD_161269 | JGI IMG/M metagenome (GOLD analysis project Ga0190359, IMG submission 161269) | Hydrothermal vent microbial mat bacterial communities from Southern Trench, Guaymas Basin, Mexico - 4872-18-2-3_MG | ecosystem: Environmental > Aquatic > Marine > Hydrothermal vents >... | reverse complement strand
GCACTTATTTCTAATACTGTCAAGTCTTATCTCTCCTATCTATATGATGAAGGGAAATTAGAAATATCCTTTTCTGAAGGGAATGTCTTTTGGAAGAAGAAAAAAGTATAGGGGTGGTTATTTGCCCCTATAATGAAGGAGATATGGAGAGGAGAAGGTAAAAAAGACGAAGATAGCGATGATGAAATTCATTTAATTTCTATTTAGCCGTTTGTGGTAAAATTAAACCTCTCTTTAAAGGTGAGAATGCAGATCGAATTGCCTTTTATTCTACTGAAAATTTTAGAGATATTACTTAAATGATATAGTAGAATCTTTTGATCCCCGCAATACCATCCTTTTCTCTGAGCCAATAAATAGGTGACACTATATACTGTTACGTTTCCATCCTAATTTTCATGTGTTTTATCTACATGGTAGTATTGATCAGTTGTTAGGACCTGCAAAATATAAAAAGAAAGGAGAAAAGGTATACAAACAAAGTCATCAGAGTCTTCTTTTAAGGCAGCTTTTCTATCTCATGAAAAGGAAAAATTGGCATCTGTACTTACTCCTCTAATTAAGACTGGTAGGAGGCGGTTATTTATTTATAACGAAAATTAACCTAAGATATAATTTAGGAAAGTAATTTCGCTTTCTTGAAAAGAAAGCGAAATTTTATTTATAAAATTAATTACTATATATTTTAGTTTTAGTTGTCTTATTTTTAAAAATACTATAAAATTAATAAGTATGAAAAAAAATATTTTGAAGGTGCGATGATATATATGAATATGAAAAAGAAAGAATTTGATGTTATTATCGTTGGAGCTGGGCCTGCTGGTATTTTTACCGCCCTTGAGTTAATCAGGAAAGATACTTTATCTATATTGCTAATAGAAAAAGGCAAAGATATTGACCAGAGGGATTGCCCGATGAGAACTAAAAAGGAGAGCTGTTTTCATTGTTCTCCTTGTTCCTTGTTGTCTGGATGGGGAGGAGCTGGTGCCTTTAGTGATGGTAAATTAAATTTATCTACCGAAATAGGAGGACAACTGGATAATTATATAGATAAAAATAAAGTTACTAAACTAATCAAATATGTTGATGATATTTATCTTGAATTTGGAGCAAATAAGACTGTTTTCGGCACAGATGAAGAGAAAATTGATACTATTAAAAAGGAAGCTTCTTTGGCAAATTTAAAATTAATACCCACAAAAATCAGGCACTTAGGAACGGAAAAATGTACTGAAATATTAAAAAAAATGTATCAATATTTAAAAAATAAGATTACTATAAAGACTAATACTGAAGTTAAGAAATTTTTCGTTGATGAAGGAAAGGTATTAGGAATTGAAACTACAGAAGGTGAAATAATTAAAGGAAAATTTGTGGTAGCTTCACCTGGAAGGGCTGGAGCTGAGTGGCTAAAAATGCAGGCAGAAGATTTAAATATTAAAATATCTAACAATCCAGTAGATGTAGGTGTAAGGGTGGAAGCACCAGCTATAACTATGAAGCATCTAACCGATGTTATATATGAATCAAAATTGGTTTATTATACTAAATTATTCGATGATAAGGTGAGGACTTTTTGTATGTGTCCTTATGGCGAAGTAGTTACTGAATTTAATGATAATATTACTACAGTAAATGGACATAGCTATCAAGAACATCGGACTGATAATACTAATTTTGCCCTGTTAGTGAGCACTAATTTTACTGAACCTTTTAAAGAACCGATTGCTTATGGAAAGTATATTGCCCATTTAGCGAATATTTTAAGTGGAGGAGTTATTGTGCAACGATTAGGAGATTTAGAATTAGGTAGGAGATCTACCCCAGATAGACTTAGGCACTCAATTGTTATTCCGACTTTAAAAGAGGCTACTCCAGGAGATCTTAGTTTTGTTTTGCCTTATAGAATACTTTCTGGTATTTTAGAAATGATAAAAGCTATGGATAAAATTGTACCTGGTATTTATTCTAAATATACTCTTTTATATGGAGTAGAAGTAAAGTTTTATTCTTCAAGATTAGATGTTTCAGAATCCTTAGAAACCAAAGTTACTAATCTATTTGCTGCCGGTGATGGTGCTGGTATTACTCGAGGGCTTATTCAGGCTTCTACTTCTGGAGTTGTAGTAGCTCGTGAAATATTGAAAAGAAGAAATAAGGGTGAATAGAATATGAAGATACTTTTAACTAATGATGACGGGATATATTCTGAAGGAATTCAAGTTTTAAAGAAGCAGTTAGAAAAAATCGCAGAAGTTATCATAATTGCCCCTGATAGAGAAAGAAGTACTATCGGTCATGCTATGACTTTACGTAAACCTTTAAAAATCAGTGAAGTAAAGATAAATGGTGATTTTTGGGGATTTTCCCTTGATGGTACTCCAGTGGACTGTGTAATTGTAGGTTTGCTAGAAATTATGAAAAAAAATAAGCCTGATATGATTGTATCAGGAATCAATCGTGGTCCTAATCTGGGTGATGATATTATTTATTCAGGAACAGTTTCAGCAGCTATGGAAGGGGCAATGAGAAATGTCCCTTCTTTGGCCGTTTCCATTGTAGGCTATGAAAATTTTAAATTTAAATCCGCTGCATTAATTACCAAAAATATGGTATCTCATTTGATAAAAGATAAGTTGCCTAGTAATCTAATATTAAATATCAATGTCCCCAATATAGATTATGATAAAATAGAAGGGATTGTAGTAACTAGGCATGGGAAAAGAGTATACCAAGATGAAATAAAAATAATACGTGATCCTCAAGGCAATACTCATTATTGGTTAGGAGGCGATTTGCCAGAGGGAAAGATTGAGCTTGATACTGATTTTGAGGCGATTTATCACCATAAAGTATCTATAACCCCTCTTTCTTTAGATTTAACTAATTATCATAATATGCCTGAAGTTAAAAATTGGGTAAAAAAATGGGATCTTAAATAGAGAAATTATCAATTGGAGCAATTAACAAGATGAATGAACAGATATATCTAATTTTAATATTATTATTTATAATCATAGTACTCTCCAAATTTATTGTTCGACTTTATAATACTAATCATCCGAGAACCAAAAGCGCAATTTTTTATTTTAGAATGTTGTTAGGTTTCTTAATCGCTATGACTATCTATATTATAATCGAAGTAATCAGAGGACATAATGTTTTAGAAAGATTTTATGGTAGTTAAGAGATAAATAAAAAACTTTAAATTGATTGTAAATGAAGTGATTTTTTATGGATTTTAAAAAAGCAAGAGAAGAAATGATAAAATACCAGATAAGAGGAAGAGGTGTTAAAGACGAAAGAGTTATCTGGGCAATGAGTATCATTCCTCGGGAAAAATTTATTGCAAAAGAAAATAAAGAAGAAGCCTACCTAGATTCTCCTTTGCCCATAGGTATAGGACAGACTATTTCGCAACCTTATATGGTTGCTTTAATGACTGAATGCCTATCTCTTAAAGGAGCAGAACGAGTTTTAGAAGTGGGTACTGGTTCAGGTTATCAAGCTGCAATTTTGTCTAAATTGGCCAAAGAGGTTTATACTATTGAACGCTTTAAGATTTTAGCGGAAAGAGCGGAAAGAATATTTAAAGAATTGGGAATAAAAAATATCAAAGTAGTAGTAGGGGATGGAACTAATGGTTTAAAAGAATATTCTCCTTATGATGGTATTATAGTTACCGCAGGAGCTCCGGAAATACCAAAAACATTAGTAGATCAATTAGAAGAGAATGGGAGAATAGTAATACCGGTGGGAAACTCATTTTCTCAAGATCTTTTGCGGGGAATCAAGGTAAAAGGCAAATTAAAGATACGGAATTTTGGTGGTTGTGTTTTTGTACCACTGGTAGGTAAATATGGTTGGGGTAAATAAAGATAATGGAGCGGGAAACGGGGCTCGAACCCGCGACCTTTGGCTTGGGAAGCCAACGCTCTACCACCTGAGCTATTCCCGCTTAGTAAAAGGATCAGATTTATCCGACCCGATTATCTGATCTAATGTAATTAAATTATTTACTTGAAATATTATACCTAAATCTTTTTTAATTATCAAATAATTTTTATTACCAAATATTGTGCAAAATAATTTAGAAATAACAAAAACAGAAGGGGTGTAATTTATTGAAATATTATTCGAAAAAGAAAAGAAATGCTAAGAATAAGATAAAAAATATTTTATTATTTCTAATAATAATAATTGTTGTAGTTAGTTTATTTGAAGGTATTGATCTATACCTAAATAGAAATAAAATATTTTCAGGAGTATCAGCCTTTGGAGTTCAATTAGGTGGACTAAGTAAAGAAGAAGTTAAGAAGACTCTTCAACCAATCATCTCAAAAATAACTGATTTTCCCCGGATATTAGTATTTGAAGAGGAAAAAATACAGTTTATTCCTAAGAATGATTTAGATGCATCTATCGATTTATCTCAAACAGTTGATGAACTATATAAAGTTGCTCGAAGCGGTAATATTTTTAAGCGATTAAGAGATAGAATTGTGGGATGGAGAAAGGGTTATGAAATATCTTTTCAGACCAAATATAATCCCCAAAAATTAGAAGATTTACAGAACAAGGTAAGCTCTTTAATAAACCATATGCCCAGTGATGCTTATTTAGTTAATAATCGTATTATGGAAAGCAGAGTAGGAGTTAAACTTAATTTAGAGGAGTTTAGTAACGAAATATTAAAGACTTTAAATTGTTGGGATGAAAATAAATATATTATTAATATTCCCATTATAACTATTCCTCCTCAATACACTACTCAAGACTTATTAAAAAAATTGGGCATTATTCAAGAATTAGGAACATATTCTACTTCCCTGAAGAATAAAGAAAAAAATACCATTTATAATATAAAATTAGCTTCTAATATGATAAACGGAAGATTAATAAAACCACAAGAATATTTTTCTTTTAATAAATACGTAGGTCCAGCTGAAAAAGAAGATGGCTATAAAGAAAGTACTATAATTGCTAACGGAAGATTTATAAATGGTTATGGTGGAGGAGTTTGTCAGGTATCAAGCACTTTATACAATGCAGCTCTTTTAGCTAATTTACCAATTGTGGAGAGGTATAATCATTCAATATATGGAGATGCTACCAAATATGTCCCTTTGGGCAGGGATGCCGCTATATTTTTTGGATATAAAGACTTGAAATTTAAGAATAATTTAGATCACAATATAGTTATTTTTGCGAAGGTTTTAGGGGATATATTACAAGTTAAAATCTTTGGCCAATACCCAGATAAACCTGAAATAGAAATTATTAGTAAAGATAAAAAAGTAGTTGACTACAAGATAATTAGAGAAAAAGACCCTGAATTAGAAGTTAACCAGAAAATAGTGGTACAAGAGGGGGTACCTGGTTACAAAGTTAAAACTTATCGTATTATCCGAAAAGATGGAGAAGAGAAGATAGAACTATTATCAGATGATACCTATAGAAGTGTCCCGATGATCATTAAAGAAAATTAATTGTATTCTATCGAATATTGAGTATCGCGCATTGCATGGAAAAATAAGATACACGGTTATTAAATTATGAAAATATTTAAAATATTTAAGTTGTTATTAAGAAAAAATTTTTTTAAGGTAATATCTATAGTCTTTATATTAATATTAGTATTTATTTGCTTGCCTCAGATTGCTTTACCGCAAACTACCTCTGTTGAATATATTTGTGCAGGGACAGATTATGAAACCCCGGCTTATATAATTCAGACTAATTATAAAAAACCGGCTATATTGATTATAGCCGGAACGCACGGTAATGAATTAGCTGGCATTAGAGCTACACAATATTTAAAAGATAATATTAAAATTGAAAGAGGAACTTTAATAATAATACCACGGGCAAATATCTTGGCTTGCGATAAAAATGTAAGAAATTTTCCTTCAGATGTTAATTTAAATAGAGTCTATCCTGGAAAATCTGAAGGGAATGAGGTAGAAAGATTGGCTTATAAAATATTTGATTTAGCAAAAAGATATGATATTGATTTACTGGTTGATTTACATGAATCGATAGAATTTTATAAGAATAATTCCCAAAATTATGGGCAAACTCTTGTTATAGATTCTAATGATGATTATTTATTTAATTTAAGTTCTTCCATTGTCGAAGAAATGAACAAAGGAATTTTTGACAACAATAATAAGTATCAGGTTTTAGTAAAGCCTATAGAAGGAAGTGCGGCGTATAGTGCCTATTATCAACTCAATATTCCAGCATTCACTTTTGAAACTTGTAGAAAGTTACCCTTAGCTTTTCGGATACAAGAACATATTAGGTTAGTAAAAATAATATTATTTAGATGGAATATGATTGCAGTTGAAGAGATAAATAACCAGAAATAGCGAATAATACCCTCTATTAAAAATAAAAAAACATAAGTAAAAAAAAAGTAAGTGTCTGTTTTTTTCCTATATTCTTATATAACAACTGGAGTAATTTAATTACTATTTGAAGTATCTTTACTCTCTTCAGTTTTATTTATTTCTTCTTTTGAAATTGCTTCATCTGAAGGGCTGGAAACTTGTTTATTTTCTTGAGAAGATTCAGAGGAAACATTTTCACTTTCAAAGTCGTAATTTATAATAACATTAGCTTGATCATTTAAGTGGGCGATTAAGTTTGATATAGCTTCACTTTCCTTTTGATATTTTAAAATGTTATATATCTGTTCTTTGACCTCTTCAAAACTAGGGTTATGCGCTTCTTTTTTCTCTTCGCATTTTATAATATGATACCCAAATTTGGTTTTTACTACTCCACTAATTTCGCCGGGTGCTAAAGAAAAAGCGGCATCTTCAAATTCTTTAACCATTTGACCTTTAGAGATAAATCCCAGGTCTCCACCATTGGAGGCAGATGGACCGGTTGATTTTTCTTTAGCTAATTCGGCAAAATCAATTATACCTTCTTTTAATTGTTGTAAAATATTGTTTGCTTCTTCTTCTGTTTCTACCAATATATGGCGGACATGAACTTTTTCTGGTTCAAAAAAACTTTCTTTGTTTTCATTATAATAGACTAATAGATCATCTTCGGTAATATTAATTTTATTTTTTTCTTCATTTAAAATATAATTTATCATAAGATTATTTTTTATTTCATCTCTGAGTTGCGCCAAGGTTAAATTATTTACTTTTAAAGCTTCATTAAATTCTTCAGGAGAAGAAAAATTTGCTTTTATTTTTTCTATCTCTGAATCGATATCACTTTTGGAAATTTTAACTTTTTCTTTTTTGGCTTGTTGTAATAACAATTCTGTATTGATTATTTGTTTAAGGACGTTATTTTTCAGCTTATTAATGGTAGATTGATCCATATTTGACAGAGTTTGGTTATCATATCTTGATATTACATTTTGGAAAGTAGCCTGCCATTGATCGTAACTAATCCCTGTTCCATTTACTTCTGCGATATATAATTTTTTCTTTTGAGAGGTTCTATATTGACCCAAGCCATAAAAAATAGATACGCCAAAGGCAGCAATTATTATAATAAGTATAATTTTCATCTTTTTTCTTAATAATTGCATCATAATTTTTCTAAAATCTCCTTTTGTTTTAGTTGTATATAATATAATATCATACTATATGTTTTGTCAAATGTTTATCTCTTCACCTTTTTCTATTTTTTGGCAATTTTTTAAACTACCTCACTGAAGTTTATACTAATTCCGTCTATCTTTTATTCCTCCCGTATCTTCATTTTTTTTGGCAAAGATATGGTGATAAAGTAAATCTTTCCCTTTTCTTTGCGAAATAGAAAAAGAAAAGTAAAAATATTTGACATATTCCAGAGTTAATATAATAATATAGAAGTTAATATTATAATTTGATAATAGTGTAAAACTTTGCTGAGAAGTTCATTTGTTGAAAATTTTATGGTAGTATTATATAATATGTTAGAAATTTATGATTTTAAATGATAAATAATAAAAGAATTAATAAAATATATGAAAAAATAGCCATAGTGTCATAGTATGGATAAAAACAGAAATACTATTATCTTATAGCACGGAGTTTTAAAAAACTTGATACCCTAAATGAATTCTTTTTAAAAAATAGATTTTAAAACAGGATTGCTAGGAAAGTAATATGTAAAACCAAAATGGAATAGAAAATACAATAAAAGAATTGCGGTGAAGTAAAGCACCCTGGCAATTTTTATTGGCTTTAACATGAACTAGATGGGAGGTGTAAATGTGACCAAAGTAAAAGTAAAAGATAACGAAGAATTAGACCATGCTCTTAGAAGATTTAAGAAAGAATGTCAAAAAAGCGGAATAATTTCTGAGATTCGGCGTCATGAGTATTATGAAAAACCAAGCGTTAGGAGAAAAAAGAAACTTCTTGCTGCTCAGAGGAAACAAAAAAAAAGAGGTAGATTTTAAATGACCAAAGAATTATCTTTAGAAGAAATTATATTCAATGACATGAATACGGCACTAAAAAATAAAGAAAAAATAAGACTATCAACCTTACGAATGATTAGAGCAGCAATAAAAAATGCAGAAATATCCAAGAAAGACAAACTTACGGATGATGAAATTATTGCGATATTAAAAAACAATTTAAAGAAAACAGAAGAATCTTTAGATATTTTTATAAAAGGTGAAAGACCAGACCTTATTGATAAAGCAAAAAAAGAGATTGAGATAATAAAGAGATATCTTCCTGAACAACTTTCTGAGAAAGAGATTATAAAAATAGCTAAAGAAATAATTATTAAAAATAATTTTAAGAACATTAAAGACCTTGGCCCTGCTATGAGAGAAATTATGTCTCAGTTAAAAGGGAAAGCAGATGGAAAATTGGTTAATAAAATAGCGAGGGATTTATTGGATAATTTAAATAATTAATGTTAATCAAGAAAGACTCATACTTACTTTATAGTAAGGATTTGAGTCTTTCTTAGTTTTATAATTTGTTTATCTTGGAGAGTCGAAATTTAGAAGATAATTCGATGCCCCCAAGATAAATTTTATTATCTGATTTTACGAGTACAATTTGAATAGGGAATGGATTCTAATAAATTTGTTAGAATTAGGAATAGTGCTGAATAAAACGAAAAGAAATAACAAAAGGTATAGAGGGGTTTCAGAGGAGTTTACTCTCCTGACAATCTTGATCATTATATTAATTTTTATTAGTGTAATTAATATTCACACCTTTGCAAATGAAACAAAAGAAGTCTATATGATCTCGATTAAAGGAACAATCGATTTGGGCCTATCATCCTATATTCAAAGAGCTTTAGAGGAGGCCTTATTAAATAGAGGAAAAGCGGTTATTTTAGAAATTGATACTTTCGGTGGGAGGGTTGATGCTGCTGTCCAGATAAGAGATAAAATAATAAGTTTGAACATACCAAGTGTGGCATATATTAAGAACAGAGCATGGTCTGCAGGGGCATTAATTGCTTTATCTGCAGAGTATATTCTAATGGATAAAAGCGGTAGTATTGGTGCTGCGGAACCGCAGCCAGCTAACGAAAAAACTATTTCGGCTTTGAGAACTGAATTTTCATCCACTGCTTTAGCTAGAGGACGTCCAGAAAAGATAGCAGCTGCAATGGTAGATAAAGATATAGAAATTGAAAATGTTATAGGAAAAGATAAAATATTAACTTTAAATGCTGAGCAGGCTATAAAATTAAATTTTGTAGATGGTATTGTTTCTAATGTCGAGGGAGTTTTAGAATTTTTAACTCTTGAGGACGCGAAAATAAAATATATTTACCCTAACTGGGCAGAGAATGTAAGCCGATTTGTTACCAACCCCACAATCAGTTCATTGTTATTGTCTATAGGATTTTTAGGGCTCATAATTGAATTTTGGACTTTGGGCTGGGGAGTTGCCGGAACAATAGGAATAATTTCTCTGTCTTTATTTTTTGGAGGTCATATAATTGTTGGATTAGCTGGATGGGAAACAATTATCCTTTTTTTAGTTGGTTTTTTATTGCTTTTAGCAGAAATATTTTTTATTCCTGGCTTTGGTTTGGCAGGAATAAGTGGAATTATTGCCATTACAATCAGTATATTTCTTACCTTTGGAAATGTTATTCAAGCCACTTATTCTATATTAATTGCTTTGAGTTTGTCCTTAGTGGGCTTTTTCTTATTAATTAGATATATCCCTTCTACTCGTGTCTGGAGAAAATTTATTCTTTTTACTCAGCAGAAAAAAGAGCTAGGATATACGGTTGAAACCAAAGAATTGAAAAAGTTAAAAGGGAAAGAAGGGGTAACCGTTACACCTTTACGTCCATCTGGCATAGTAGAGGTGAATAACCATAAACTAAATGTGATTACTCAAGGAGAATACATTGATTCTAATACAAAAGTTAGAGTATTAAATATTGAAGGTAATAAGATAACAGTTGAAGCAGTTGATACTTCTAATAAGGAATTGTAAAGGCATGCAAGACAGATGTATCGCTATCTAAACAATATTAGGGCCTAGCCTCGTGAAATTTGTCATCGTGAAAATAGAGGACGGGCTTCGGGTAGAATAAATACGAGTCCTATTACTAAAGATTAGAAAAGGAGGTCAAAGATGATTGATCTATTGATTCCGTTGATTCCGATTATCGTAGTTATTTTTGTAATCTACATTTTCTTTCAGTTTATACCGGTAGGATTATGGATTTCAGCTATAGCGGCAGGAGTAAAGGTGGGAATTTTTACTTTGGTGGGCATGAGGCTCAGAAGAGTACCCCCTCATAAAATTGTTGGCGCCTTAATAAAAGCCACCAAAGCAGGTTTGACGGTTTCTATTGATAAGTTGGAAGCACATTTTTTGGCGGGGGGAGATGTTGACCGAGTAGTAGATGCTTTGATTGCTGCTGAGAGAGCTGGTCTTAATTTAACCTTTGAAAAGGCAACCGCTATTGATTTAGCCGGTAGGAATGTCTTAGAGGCAGTACAAATGAGCGTGAATCCGAAAGTAATAAAAACCCCGATAGTTGCAGCTGTAGCTAAAAATGGTATTCAGGTTATGGCTACTGCCAGGGTAACTGTAAGAGCAAATATAGAACGCCTGGTGGGGGGAGCCGGCGAAGAGACAATTATAGCCAGAGTAGGAGAAGGAATTGTAACCACTATCGGTTCATCAGAGACTCATAAAAAAGTTTTAGAAAACCCGGATAATATTTCCAAGACTGTCTTACAAAAAGGTTTAGATGCCGGGACCGCTTTTGAGATATTATCTATCGATATTGCCGATGTTGATGTGGGTAAAAATATAGGTGCTATATTACAGACTGACCAGGCAGAAGCTGATAAGAAGATTGCCCAGGCTATGGCTGAGCAGAGAAGGGCATTGGCGGTAGCTCAGGAGCAGGAGATGAAGGCCAGAGTTCAGGAAATGAAGGCAAAGGTGGTAGAAGCAGAGGCAGAAGTTCCCAAAGCAATGGCAGAAGCCTTAAGAAAAGGTAAATTGGGAGTCATGGATTATTACAATTTGAAAAATATTGAAGCTGATACTTCTATGAGAGAAAGCATATCTAATATATCGAAAAAAGAAGAAAAGAAAAGATAAAGAAACTAAAATTTTTTTATAAAGGTAGAAGAGATTATGTCAGTAATTTTTTATATATTTTTATTGTATATACTAATAATTTTATTTGGGTGGTTGCAATATCGAATAAACCTATCTGATTTATCTGATCAGCAAAAGGAAAAATCAAGCGATAAAGAAATTATTATCCAGGGTAAAACAAAATTACCTGAGCTCACTACCAGTTTTGAAAATGTTAACCCTAGAAAAATAAAAGATAAAATTATAATCGATGATGAAGTTAAAGAATTTTATGAAAGTAAAGAAAAAGAAACTTTGAAAGATAAACCAGTGTTAATGAACAAGAAAGAAATTGTTTTTGACCAAGAAATTGGATTAAAAGAATATCTATCTAATAATATATTGGTAAATGGAATAATATTATCAGAGATAATTAGTCCGCCTCGAGCGCTAAAACCTTACAAGTTTAAAAAATATAAATGAGAAGATGAGAAGTTGGTTGTTAGCAAATCTTATCCTCGTGAAAATGGAGGAGTGAATAGTTGTTAGTATATAGTACCGCGTATTGTGTATCGAGTATTAATTACCCTATTTACCTATCTAGCGGTTGGTATGTTAATTTTAGCCATTTATTTTAAATACATGCTTTAGATTGCAGGATGAGAGTTAGTCGACGCAGTTAGCTAACTTAATTTTAATTCTTCAACCGGATAACCGAAAAAAAATAGCTGACCTGCTAACCATCTTTACTATAAACTCAATTCTTATTTCTTATCGATATACGATTCACGAGATACAAAATAGGAAAATATTACTATATTTTACAAAAGTAGAGATATTATGGAACTGAAAAATGTTATTAAAAAAGAAATTTTTATTAAAAATAAAGATGAATTAAGAGAATTATTTGGTAAATACGATGAGAATATTAAACTGGTCAATCAATATTTCTCAGTAAAAATATCAACACAAAACGATAGTAAATTAGTAATAACCGGAATAAAAAGGGAAGTAAACAGTTCAAGCAAGATAATCGAAGGTCTGCTTTCGATAATAAGGGAAGGGCATCCTCTTTCTATGTCACAGGTAAAATATCATATTGAAATGACAAAAAAAAAGCAGACTTTAGATTGGAAATTATTATATAAAGATGTAATTTATGTTTTTAAAAAAGAAAAAGAAATCAGGCCTAAAACTTTGGGCCAAAAGAAATTAATAGATGCAGTCAAAAAAAATGAAATTATCTTTGCTATCGGACCTGCGGGAACGGGAAAAACATATTTAGCCGTTGCTATGGCCCTTTCAGCTTTAAAAAATGAGGAAGTAAGCAGGATAATTTTAGTTAGGCCGGCAGTAGAAGCGGGAGAGAGTCTAGGATATTTACCAGGAGACTTAATGGAGAAGATTGACCCTTATTTTCGCCCTTTGTATGATGCAATGTACGAAATGATGCCTTCCGAGAAATTTCAAAAGTATATGGAAAGAGGGATAATAGAAATAGCCCCTTTAGCCTATATGAGAGGAAGAACCTTAAATGATTCTTTTATTATTTTAGACGATGCTCAAAATACTACTTTAGGTCAAATGAGAATGTTTTTAACTCGTTTTGGCTTTGGTTCCAAGGTTATAATTAACGGAGATATTACTCAAGTAGATTTACCGCAAAAAGAAAACTCTGGATTGATAAAAGTCGCAAAGATACTCAGAAATATAGATGGTATCGAATTCATATATCTCACTGATCAGGATGTGGTGAGACATAGATTGGTTCAGGAGATTATTCGCGCTTACGATAGGGAAGATTCGCAAAATCGGAAATCGGAGTGATTTTTATGACTATATTTGATAAATTGAAAAAATGGAAAAATAAAGAAAAAATAACAGAAAAGAGTGCTCAAAAAAACAAAGGGTTACAAGGATTGTTTTTACAAAAAATAATATTATTTTTTGCTACCTTAATCATTTTCATTCTGATTTTATCTATAAATTTTTTCCCCGATAAAATTGTTTTAAAAGAAGGACAAATTAGTTCAAGAGATATTCTTTCACCAAAAACTGTTGAATTCATAGATTTAGAGGCCACACAGAATTTAAAAGAAAAAGCAGCTAAATCCATAAAAGAAGTATATGATTTAAATTTGGCAAATATTAAAAATGCAGAAAAACAGATAGATAATATTTTTCTAAAAATAAAAGAATACAAAAAAACTTTAACCGAATCTTCAAATTATGTCAATATTAATGCAGAAAACGTAGAAAGATTAACTGATGAAGAATTAAAAAAAATAGCTCGAGAAATTATCGAAGATTTAGGAATAAACATTAATGAAAATATTATAGTAAGTTGTTTTAGACTTGATGATTTATCCTTAGAGAAGATAAATAGAGACATTAAAAATACTGTAAGAAAAATTATGGAGCAAGGAATTAAAGAAAGTGATTTAGAAAGTGCTAAAAAGCGATTAGTAAGAGAAATTAGCGAGATTTCACTTAATCATTATGATGCTTTAATCGCTAGCGAAATTGGGAATGCGGTGATTCTACCCAGTTTATTCTTGAATGAGGAGGAAACAGAAAAAAGACGGCAAGAAGCCATCTCTTCCGTAAAAGAAGTTAAAAAGACTATTCAAAAAGGACAGATAATTATAAGAAAAGGAGAAATTGCCACTTCCGAAGATATCGCAATACTTAATGTCTTGGGGTTGCAAAATCCAGAATTTAATTACACTAATGTCATCGGAATAATATTGATTACTTCAATTTTAGTTATTCTGGTAGTTTTATATTTAAGCTATTTTCATCCGGGGATTTATGAAGACATAAATAAATTGATGCTATTAAGCATTATTTCTATATTCACAATTTTACTAGCTAAGTTAATTAGCCCGGTATCAGGGTACATAATACCTATAGCTGCAGCTTCGATGTTAATCGCCATTTCTTTAGATACTAAAATGGCATTATTAATTACCGTATTTTTAAGTTTTTTGTTAAGTTTTATTCTTGGAGGAGATATAAATTACATCTTGGTTGCAGTGATTAGTGGAATTGTGGCCATATATAGTATTCGTAAAGCGACTCAAAGATCAAGCTTAACTAGGGCAGGTTTAATGGTGGCAGGAATAAATGTAATTACCATATCGGCTTTAGGATTAATAAATAATGAAGGTTATTATATTATTTTAAAGGAGGACTTGTGGGGGATATTAAATGGTTTTTTAGCAGTTATTCTTACTATTGGAACTTTACCTTTTTTGGAAAGTTTTTTTGACATTACCACATCTTTTAAGCTAATGGAATTATCTAACCCTAATCAGCCTTTGCTAAAAAAACTAATAGTAGAAGCCCCTGGCACCTATCATCATAGTATAGTAGTGGGTAATCTTTCTGAAACTGCTGCTGAGAGGATTGGAGGAAATGGATTATTGGCTCGAGTTGGTTCCCTTTATCACGATATAGGTAAAATAAAAAGGCCTTATTTCTTTACCGAAAATCAAGAAGCTTATAAGAATGTTCATGATGATCTGGAGCCAAGTTTAAGTGCTTTGGTTATTGCTTCACATGTTAAGGAAGGGGTGGAATTGGCTAAGAAACATAAGCTTCCTAAAGATATAATTGATATAATAAGTCAACATCATGGTACTGGCCTGATAACCTATTTCTTTCATAGAGCTTTAAAAGAAAATGGTTCAACTACAGATAAAATCGCTGAAGAGAATTATCGTTATTCTGGTCCAAAACCTCAGACTAAAGAGGCAGGAATTATTTTATTGGCTGATTCACTGGAAGCAGCAACAAGAAGCTTAACTAATCCTACACCTACCAGAATAAAAACCCTGGTAAAAGAGATGATTCAGAAAAATTTAGAAAATGGTCAGCTGGAAGAATGTGACCTAACCCTAAAGGACTTAAATAAAATTGGAGATAGTTTTTCGCGGATACTTATCGGAATGTTTCATACTAGGGTAGAATATCCCGATGAAAAACTTATGGTAAAATTTAAAGAAGAGAAGAAAAAGAATGGAAATTTTAATAAAAGACCAACAGAAGACAATCAAAATAAACCAGAAGAAAATAAAGGAGATAGTCAGAAAAGTTCTACAAAACCTAAAAATTGATGAGCAGGTTGAGGTTAGCATTCTATTTACCACAGATAAGTTTATAAAATATTTAAATAAAAAATATCGAGGTATAGATAAACCTACTGATGTCTTATCATTTAGCTTGCAAGAGGGGATAGTGAAATCCCCCGAAGTACAAGGAAGTCAACTTTTAGGTGATGTAATTATTTCTACTGAAACCGCCCAAAGCCAGGCTGATATTTTAAATCATAGTGTCGAAAAAGAGATAATATTATTACTGATTCACGGCCTACTACATCTAATAGGATATGATCATAAAGAGGAAGAAGATACCAAAGTAATGCGCCAGAAAGAAATGGAACTATTAAATAGTTTTGATTTTTAACTAATATTTTAGTATAATGATACTAGCTTTATTTAACCTAGCAAAAATTGAAACATCATCTGGTTGAAGTTAATTAAAATGGTCGATATTTCAGAATATACTTGACGGTTTTTTAAAAAGTTGCGGTGATTATTTTTTGGATGACCCTCTTAATTTAATAATATTGATATTTGAAGTTATCACTTTGTTAGGTTTTATAATATTATCTGCCTTTTTTTCCGGTACAGAAACCGCTCTATTCTCGCTTAATAAGCTGCAATTAAAAAAAATGCAAAAAGAGGAAGAGGATAATTGGCGGATAAAATCAATTATCAGACTACTTGATGACCCCCAAAGAACATTAATCTCTATTTTAATCGGAAATATGTTCGTAAACATTTCTGCCTCCTCTTTGGCCACTTATTTAGCCATAAAACTTATCGGAAATGTAGGCATAGGTATAGCCAGCGGAACAATGATTTTTATCATACTTGTTTTTGGAGAGATTGTCCCTAAATCATTAGCTGTTGCTAATGCCGAGACCATTTCCAAAAGAGTTGCCAGACCGATAGAAATAATTTCCATCGGGTTATTCCCCTTAATTAAATTTTTTAAAGTGATAATTAGTGCTATATATTTCTTTGTTGGTAAAAAAAGCCTTAAAGAGAAAAAGGAAATTACCGAAAAAGATTTGATAACCCTGATAGATGCCGGCAAGGATGAAGGGGTGATAGAAGAGGAAGAGAAGGAGATGATAAGAAATATATTTGAATTTAGCGATACTATGGTCAAAGAAGTAATGATACCCCGGGTAGATATGGCCTGCATCTCCTCTGATACTAAGTTAGATTCAATATTAAAATTGATAAAAAAAATGGGGCATTCGAGAATCCCAGTATATGAAGAAACAGTAGACAATATTATCGGAATATTGTATGCAAAAGATCTACTAGCAGTTTATAAACGATGGTACAAAATTAAAGAAAAGTTTGATTTAAAAAAGATATTAAGAAAAGCATACTTTGTTCCTCAAAATAAAAAAATAGATGATTTATTAGATATATTTCAAAGAGATAGAATTCAAATTGCTATAGTTATTGATGAATATGGTGGAACAGCGGGGTTAATCACTCTAGAAGATCTAGTTGAAGAAATTGTAGGTGAAATAATTGATGAATATGATAAAGAAACAAAGTTGTACGAGATTATTGATGATAATACTGTGATTGTCGACGGAATGATTGACATTGACAAGATTAATGAATTACTAAACATAGAAATACCAGAAAATGATTTTGAGACTCTAGGTGGATTTATATATGATCTAATGGGCAGAATACCCAAAAAAGGTGAAAAGATAGAGTATCAACAGCTGCAGATAATTATAGAGCAAGTCGTGAAAAATAGAATTAAGAAGGTAAAGATAATTAAAAAATATACAGAATCTTAGGAAAATAAAAGGCTTATATACCGGAGGTAATACGATTTTGACAGAATGGTGGACTAAAATTAGTACTATTATATTGTTTATGAGTTTGTTTTTTGCCGCATTCTTCTCTGGAATAGAAACTGCTGTTATGTCTGCGAGTAAATTGCGTCTTAAATATTTAGCAAAGAATGGAAATAAGAATGCTTTAATAATTTGTGAATTAACTCGAAAACCAGATAAATTTTTAAGAGTAGTTTTAATTGGTACTAATATTGCAGTGATAGTAACTGCTACTATCTCATCTTCTATGGCCATCTATTTTTGGGGAGATAGAGGGGTTTCTATTTCTACTGTATTTACTAGTTTAATAATTTTAATTTTTTGTGAAATAATTCCTAAAACTATCGCTCAAAGCGATCCGGAAAAGATTTCATTAGTTACTGCATATTATATAAAAAATGCTTCTATTTTACTTTCTCCTGTAGAAATATTTTTTAGATGGATATCGAATTTTGTCATCAGAATTTTAATAGGTGAAAAATATGTGCCTCTAAATGGTTTTTTTACCAAAAAAGACATAAAACTATTTTTTGAAGTTGGGGAAAGAGAAGGAGCGCTAGAAAAAAAAGAAAAAAGTATGATTGAAAAAATATTAAATTTAAATGAAACCTATGTTAAAGATGTAATGAACCCGAGAGAAAATATTGTAACTATCAGTCAATCTGCTTCTATAAAAGACGCTATAAACTTGATGAACAGAGAAGGTCTTTCCAGAATCCCGGTTTATAAAGATAATTTGGATAATATTATAGGATTTATTTATGTAAAGGATTTTCTGATTATCGACTTAGAAGAGAATATAAACAAAAGCTTAAAACAATCGAATTTAATTCACCCCCCCTATTTTATTTTAGAAAATACCAGAATAACCAATCTATTAAAAGAGTTCCAAAAACGTAAAATACATATTGCAGTTGTTATAGATAAAGAGAAAAATATGTCTGGAATAGTCACTATAGAGGACCTTTTAGAAGAAATATTCGGCGAGATAGAGGATGAATTTGATAAGCAATAGATAACGTAAAATAAAAAAAGATGAAGGGAGTATAGTTTTGAGAAAGGGATTATATTTAAAGCCAATTTTTAATAGAATATTATTTATAGTTATAATAATATTTTTTTACTTGCTACCTATAAATATCAGTAATGCTTATTGTAATCAAATTTTACCTATAGCGGTAATGATTGGAAATACTCCACAGGAGATTGCCCATCAAACTGGATTGGCAAATGCGGATATAGTATATGAAATAAATGTTGAATATCCTTTTACCAGATTAATGGCTATATTTCTAAACAATGACTCAACTATTGTGGGACCCATTAGAAGCAGTAGATACTATTTTTCAAGATTAGCTGCTGAGTGGTCTCCTATCTTTGCTCACTGTGGAGGGCAGAGTATAAAAAATGATAAAATTATTGATTTAGACCAGATGCATTATTCCTCCCCTTATTGGCGAGATAAAAATATTGGAGGATGGATTAATCTTTTCAGTAATACTGATAATTTAAGGGAAAAGTGTAGGAGGTTAGGCTTTCAAACCAAGTTAGATTTAGAAAATTATTTAATTAATTCAAGGACTCTTAATTTGTCAAGAGGGAATATCTCTAAAATATCCATAAAATATAACCAAAAATATTCTGTGTCTTATATATACCAACCAAACAGCAATACCTATTTGAGATACGTAAATGATTTACCTCATAAGGATAGTAAATCCCTTGAACATTTCTCTACTTCGAATATAATTATTCAATATGTTTCTGTTGAAAAAATAAAAGGAGACAAAGCGGGGAGGTTAGAGGTTAATGTTATTGGGGAAGGTATGGCGAAGATATTTTATGGCGGACATTATTTTATATCTAAATGGGTTAAAAAGTCCAAAGATCAACAGACTATATATTATGATAGTCAAGGCAATCCTTTGAAATTAAACAAGGGGAAAATATGGATTCAAATAGTACCAACTGAGACAAAAGTGTGGTTTAAATAGAATGAGAAAGAAGGCGAGTAATTATGAATTTAGGTTATGAAAGATTATTTAAAGAGGCGAAGAAAGCTAGGGAAAAAGCATATACTCCTTATTCCAAATTTAAGGTGGGGGCAGCGGTACTTACTACGGATGGAAAAATATTTACCGGTTGCAATATTGAAAACGCCTCTTTTGGATTAACTGTATGTGCAGAAAGAGTTGCAATTTTAAAAGCCATTTCAGAGGGTTCGTACAAATTTGAAGCAATGGCAATTATAGGCGATACTAAACGGCCTTGTTCTCCTTGTGGGGCCTGTCGGCAAGTGATATCTGAATTTGGTGAAGATATTAAAATTGCTATGTCTAACTTAAAAGGAGATGTAAAAATTAAAAAAATAAGTGAACTCCTCCCCGAAGCCTTTAACAAAAATGACTTACTATAATATAGGATTGTCAGGGTAGTAAACTCTCTCAAAACCCCTCTATATCTTTTTTATTCCATCTTAGTTTTATATGAAAATTGTGCCCTATCAATATTATTGGAATTCACTGCTTTTTTAATAAGAAATAGGGGGGAATCAGAAAGTAATATAACGAGAACACAATTTATTCTACTCCTTCAAAAGAGTTGTAACTAAAAAGTCATAATTTATTATAAAATTGTTTGCCATATACTTCATATGATATATATAATTTGCTGAAAATATTTTGGCTTTTTGGAAAATGGATATATAATAATAGTATGTTATATAAAACCATGGGGATAGTTTTAAAAAGTATAGAATACGGGGATGCCGACAAAATCGCTACCATATATACTAAAAATTATGGTAAAGTACGAGCTATTGCCAAGGGAGTGCGAAAGACTAAAAGTAAATTTGGCAGCAGTTTAGAAATTTTAACGTATGGCATATTTTTATTTTATAAGGGGAAAAATTTAGATACTATTAGCCAGACTGAAATATTAGAATCTTTTTTCTCAACAAGTAAAGAAGTGATAAAATTTGCCTTTGCTACTAATTGTGCAGAAATAGTTGATAAATTAACCGAGGAAGGGGAGTTCAACATTGGTCTTTTTAATTTATTAAAGGAAGTTCTACATTATCTGAAAGAAGCTAAAGACCCAAAACTAGTGAATTTATCTTTTAAATGGAAAGCTATTTCGCTTCTGGGTTATAGACCATCTTTTAAGTTTTGCTGTAGATGTAATAAGAGAGTAAGTGACCAAAAAATAGGTGAGTATTTTAGTGTAAAAGATGGTGGAATTGTATGCAATGAATGTACATCTAAAGGTAATAAAGATTGTATGTCAGTATCTAATTATTTTATAAAGTTAGTAAAAAAACTATTAATTATCCCTCTTTCCATAATATCAAATTACACTATTCCTGAAAAAAGGTTAAAGGAATTAGAAAAGATAACCGAATTATACTTGACTTATTATTCAGAGAAAAGTTTTAGAACAGACGATTTTTTAAAATCTATTTAGTTTACTGTCGTTAGCGATAAATATAAATTTTTAATTTGTAGTTTTGAATATATATATCAAAAAAATTAAAGCCAAACTTGCACCTATAAAACAGGCAAGATAAAATCACCCTTGATATTCAATATGTATATTATCGTTGACAATAAACTTTGATTTTGATATATTAACAAAGAAAAGGTACTCCCTCTCTAAAGCTAGAGTGTGAAAGTGTTTTGCAAGAGAGGGAATTTCATTATGAGGAATTTTGGTATGAATTTTCAAAATATTATTTTTAATTTACAAGAATATTGGGGAGAAAAAGGTTGCATTATTCAGCAACCCTGCGATATAGAAGTTGGGGCAGGCACTATGAATCCAGCCACTTTTTTAAGAGTATTAGGCCCTGAACCTTGGAAAGTTGCTTATGTTGAACCTTCTCGAAGACCTTCGGATGGACGATATGGAGAAAATCCCAATCGAGTCCAACAACATTATCAATTCCAAGTTATATTAAAACCTTCCCCTGAAAATATACAAGAAATCTATTTAGAAAGTTTAGAAAGATTAGGAATTCCCAGAAAAGAGCATGATATAAAATTTATTGAAGGTGATTGGGAAGCTCCCACCCTGGGTGCTTGGGGATTAGGTTGGGAGGTCTGGCTTGATGGATTAGAGATAACTCAATTTACCTATTTTCAGCAAGCTGGAGGACTTGATTTAAGTATAATTCCAGTAGAAATAACTTACGGTTTAGAGAGGTTAGCTATGGTTATTCAAGGAGAAGACAATATTTTTAATCTAAAATGGGGCAATGATATTACCTATGGAGATATACAGCTTCAGGCAGAAGTTGAGCATTCTAAATATAATTTTGAAGAGGCAGACATATCAATGTTGTTCGGTATTTTCAGTGTTTTTGAAAAAGAAGCGAAAAGATTAATAGAAAGGGATCTACCTCTTCCAGCATATGATTATATATTAAAATGCTCTCATACATTTAATTTATTAGATGCACGAGGGGCAATAAGTGTTACAGAAAGAACGGGTTATATATCTCGAGTGAGAAATATTTCCCGTTTGTGTGCAGAAAAATATATTAAACAGAGAGAAAAAATGGGTTTTCCTTTGATTAAAAAAAGAAAATATAAAAATATAAAAGAAGGATAGAGTTATTAATGAGCGATGTTATCTTAGAAATTGGAACAGAAGAAATTCCTGCAACATATATGGAGAATATTTTGATAGACATAAAACAATTAGCTAGGGCGAGTCTAGAAGAATCAAGAATACAATATAAAGAAATCAAAGTTTATGGTTCACCACGTAGATTAGTACTATATATTTCCCATATTTCAGATAAACAGGAAGACATTTTTAAAAAAATTAAAGGACCCGCTTATTCAATTGCTTATGCAAGTGGCTCAAAACCTCAGACACCTGCAATAAAATTTGCCCAGTCACAAGGCGTGAATGTAGAAGATTTAATAGTGGAAAACACTGATAAAGGAAGATATATTTTTGCTTTGAAATCAGAAAAAGGAAAATCCTCACTTGAATTATTAAGCAAAATATTTCCTGAAATAATAAGAAGTATAAGTTTTCCCAAATCTATGCGTTGGGAAGATAAAAAATTAAAATTTATTCGACCTATAAGATGGATACTTGCTTTATATGATAAAAAAGTAATTGAATTTAGCCTGGATGGATTAAATTCTGGGAATGAAACTTATGGTCACAGACTATTAGCACCCAATAAGATTAAAATTTCCTCACCAAATGAATACTTTGAAAAGTTAAAGAAGAATTATGTAATAGTTGATCAAGAATTAAGAGAAAAAAGGATAAGAAGACAAATTAAGCAAATAATTAAAGAAATCAAGGGGCAGGAAATAATCAATGAAAGGCAATTAAAAGAAATAGTTTATTTAGTGGAATATCCAAATGCAATTTTGGGGACATTTAATCGAGAATATTTAAAATTACCCTTAGAAGTCCTAACTACGGTTATGGAAAAACATCAAAAATATTTTCCTGTATATAAAAACAAAAATACCCTACTACCTTCATTCATTGTTGTTATAAACAATTCTAAAAAGTATTCATCTACAATTAAAAAAGGCAATGAAAATGTCCTCAAAGCAAGATTAGAAGATGCAAAATTTTTCTACCAAGAAGACCAGAAATTTCCTTTGGAAGAAAAAGTAATAAAATTAAAAAAAATTATTTTCCGGGAAAATTTGGGCAGCCTTTATGATAAGATAAAGAGATTAGAATTATTATGTGGCTACATTGCAGAATGTTTACAAGTTGAACAGAAAGTAAGAGAAGATGCTTTAAGGTCTGCCTATTTATGTAAAGCAGATTTGGTTACTGAAATGGTAAAAGAATTCCCAGAATTACAAGGAGTAATGGGTAAAGAATATGCGCTTTTATCTAACGAAAGAAAAGAAGTAGCGGAAGCAATATTTGAACATTATCTCCCTCGTTTTTCAGGTGATATATTACCAAAAACTAAAAGCGGTATGATTTTGGGGATTGCTGATAAAGTGGATAATGTAACTGGTTGTTTTTTAATGGGCTTAATTCCCACTGGGTCACAGGACCCTTATGGATTGCGAAGACAATCTTTAGGAAAAATCGCCATAATTTTAAAGAATAATCTAAAAATTTCTTTAAAAGATATTATTCAGAAATCTTTGTCTTTATACAAACAAAGTGTTCCATTGGAATTTAAAATAGATGAAAATAAAATAGTATTACAGATATTAAGTTTTTTAAAACAAAGAGTAAAAAATATTTTCCTGGAAGAAGGAATTCATTATGATGTTGTTGATGCGGTTTTAGCTATAGATAATAAAGGAGATTTAGTTGATATTAAAAATAGAATAAAAGTTTTAGAAGAACTTTATAGTCAACTCAATTTTAGGAAAATTCTTAATTCATCCAACCGGGTATTAAATTTATCAAAAAATAGTACAGAAATAAATATAAAAGAGTCTTTATTAAAGGAAAATGCAGAATTTAATTTATATCAAAGTTATAATGATATTTATCCTCGAGTAAATAATTGTATTTCTAATGGTGAATATAAGAAAGCATTTAAATTATTAGAGAATTTATGTAAACCAGTTGATGAATTCTTTGACCAGGTATTAGTAATGGATGATAATTTAGAAATTAGAAAAAATAGGATTGCTCTCATTAAGAAAGTAAATATATTATTTAACCAGGTAGCTGATTTATCAAAAATTGTTTTATAAAGAGGTGTATAAAATGGCAGAACAGGTTGAGTCTAAACCTATTATTTATATAATTTCTGATTCAACAGGGGAAACCGCTCAAAACGTAGTAAATGCAGCGGTTAGCCAATTTGACTCTGACAATATTAAGTTAAAGTTATTTGCTCATGTTGAATCTACTAAAGACATAAAAGGGATAATAGATAAAATTAACAAAGAAAAAAATTTTATAGTATATACTATAGTTAAACCAGAATTAAGGTCATTTTTAAAAGAAGAATCTCAAAGAAAATCAATATTTTCTTTTGATGTTCTTGGACCTCTTATAGAAAATGTTGAAAGAATAAGTGGAATAGTACCTAAATTAAAACCTGGGATTATTAGAAAAATGGATAAGCAGTATTTTAAAAGAATGGAGGCAATGGAATTTACGGTAAAATATGATGCTTGTCAAGGAGAGTTAGACTTATCTCAAGCTGATTTGGTAATATTAGGGGTTTCCAGGACTTCAAAAACGCCGCTTAGCATGTATCTAGCCCATAAAGGGATAAAAGTTGCTAATATTATTTTAGATTTTGAAGTTGAACCTCCTGTAAGTATATATAATTTGCCTAAGGAGAAAATAATTGGATTAACTATACAACCCGATAATTTAATTGAAATTAGAGCAAAGCGGTTAAAGACATTAGGCTTATCTGATAAAAGTATATATACAGATAAAGAAAGGGTACTTAAAGAAATAAATTATGCTGAGAATGTCTATAAAAAAATTGGATGTCCAGTAATAGATATAACCAGCAAAGCCATTGAAGATATTGCTACTCAAATAATTAAAATGATGAAAGGAGAAGAATAAAAATGAAAAAATACGTTTATTTCTTTGATGAAGGAAATGGGCAAATGAAATCTATTTTGGGAGGAAAAGGTGCGGGGCTAGCCGAGATGACCAGAATAGGCCTTCCGGTCCCTCAAGGTTTTACCATAAGTGCCGAAGTTTGTGTTGAATATTATAGAAACAATTGCCAATATCCAGAGGGATTAAAAGAACAGATAGATGATAAATTGAACCATTTAGAAAAAATATCTGGTAAAAAATTAGGCAACCCCAAAAATCCATTGTTAGTATCAGTTCGTTCAGGGGCGGCTATTTCTATGCCTGGGATGATGGATACTGTTTTAAATCTAGGTTTAAATGATGTTACTATCCAGGGGATTATAAATAGGACTAAAAATGAACGATTCGCCTATGATAGTTACAGAAGATTTATACAGATGTTTGGAAATGTGGTGTTAGGAATTGATCACGATAAATTTGAAGAATTATTAGAGGAGACCAAAAAAGAACTTGGAGTAAAATTAGATACTGAAGTTGATGTTGACGGATTAAAAAAGTTGGTAGAAAAATATAAAAAGTTAGTCAAAAAGGAAACTGGTAAAGACTTTCCTCAGGAACCTAAAGTTCAATTAGAGATGGCTATTGACGCTGTATTTAAATCCTGGAACAATAAACGGGCCATAACTTATAGAAAGGTTAACAAAATACCAGATGATTTAGGTACAGCAGTAAATGTGCAAGAGATGGTATTCGGTAATATGGGGGATGATTCAGGAACGGGAGTTGGATTTACTAGAAATCCCTCTACTGGGGAAAAGGAATACTATGGAGAATACCTCTTAAATGCCCAAGGCGAAGATGTAGTAGCAGGTATTCGTACGCCTCTACCACTTTCAAACCTCAAAAATGATTTACCAAAAGTATATAAAGAACTTACTGAAGTAGTAGATATTTTAGAAAAAAAATATAAAGATGTTCAGGATTATGAATTTACCATGGAAAAAGGGAAACTTTATCTATTGCAAACTCGGACTGGTAAAAGAACTGCTCAAGCAGCAGTTAAAATTGCTGTTGATATGGTCAAAGAAGGGATAATATCCAAAGAAGAGGCAATTTTGAGAGTAGAACCTAATCAATTAAATCAATTGTTGCACAAAAGAATAGATCCAAACGTAAAAAATAATGCTATTACCCGGGGATTGCCCGCTTCTCCTGGTGCAGCTTATGGAAAAGTTATTTTCACGGCTGATGAAGCAGAAGAATTAGGGAAAAAAGGAGAAAAGGTAATATTGGTAAGAACGGAAACAACTCCTGATGATATACATGGAATGGTAGAGGCTCAAGGTGTTTTAACCAGTAGGGGCGGTATGACCAGTCATGCTGCGGTGGTAGCGAGAGGTATGGGTAAACCTTGTGTCGCTGGATGTAATGCTCTAAATATAGATTCAAAAAAAGAAAAAATTACAATTGGTGATATAGTAGTAAAGAAAAATGACTTTATTACTATAGATGGAGGAACAGGAGAAGTATTTCTTGGCAAAGTTCCTACTATTGACCCGATAATGAGTAAAGAATTTAAAACATTATTATCCTGGGCTAATGAAGTTAAACGTTTAGGTGTATATGCCAATGCAGATACACCGGGAGATGCCCAGAAAGCAAGAGAATTAGGAGCAGAGGGGATTGGACTTACCAGGACGGAGCATATGTTTATGGAACAAGATCGTTTACCCATTGTGCAAGAAATGATTATGGCTGATAATGAAAAGAGCAGAAAAGAAGCTTTAGACAAGTTATTACCTATGCAAAAAGGTGATTTTTTAGGTATTTTAAAAGCGATGGAAGGTTTGCCAGTAATTATTAGATTACTTGATCCACCTCTTCATGAATTTCTCCCTAATTTGGAAGATATTTTAATAGAGGTAAATACCTTAAGACTAAAAAATGTAGATTCAGACGAACTAAATAAAAAGGAAGAATTACTGGCAAAGGTAAAATCACTACATGAAATGAATCCTATGTTAGGACTTCGAGGATGTAGGTTAGGATTATTGTTCCCTGAGATATATGAAATGCAGGTAGAAGCGATAATTGAGGCTGCAGTAGAATTAACTAAACAGGGAATAATTGTTAAACCTGAGATTATGATTCCTTTGGTGAGTCACATAAATGAATTTACACCAATAGCTAAAAAAGCAAGAGAGATTGCTGATAAAAAAATACAAGAGGCGGGAGTAGAATTAGATTATAAAGTAGGAACTATGATTGAATTACCACGTGCTGCTTTGACCGCTAATAAAATAGCTAAAGAAGCAGAATTCTTTTCTTTTGGTACCAATGATTTAACCCAGACAACTTTTGGAATAAGTCGAGATGACGCAGAAGGGAAATTTTTATTAAAGTATGTAGAAGATAAAATTTTAGAGGAAAATCCCTTCGAAGTGTTAGATCAGGAGGGAGTGGGTAAATTGGTTAAGCTGGGTACAGAGTTGGGAAGGGAAACCAATCCTAATTTAGAGGTAGGGATTTGCGGAGAGCACGGTGGAGAGCCACAGTCAGTAGAATTTTGTCATTCTGTAGGTCTAAACTATGTAAGCTGTTCGCCTTTTAGAGTTCCTATTGCCCGATTAGCAGCTGCTCAGGCGGTACTAAAAGAAAAAAAATAAAAGATATAAATTTACTATTTGGCCGATTGACCAATTAGAAAATAATATAGAATGATTATTGCCCAGAAAATAAATAAAATGGGAACGTAATGGCACGATACATCCTGCCCCGGGAAACATTAAGCATAATTATTACCAAAGTATCATAATTTGCTATAAAATTATTTACAATGTACCAGGTATAACCGGTTGAAAATTTTTTAGCTTTTTGGGTAATAACCATAAAATAATAAGAAAAAGTGTATAGGGGTGTATTGAATGCACCCCTATACACTTAAACAAGAAAAGGAAATTTAAATAAAAAGAAAGGATAAAATAACATGCAAATTGAACTGTTAATTCCCCTAAGTGGTGTCATTGCTCTTATATTTGCTCTGATTCTTTCTCTGAAGGTAATCAGAGAAAAACGGGGAACTGAATTAATGCAAGAAATATCCAATATGATCGAACAGGGAGCTATGACTTTTTTAAAAAGAGAATATAGCGTTTTGGTGTTTTTTATCATTATAGTCGGTTTTATACTGGGCTGGGTGAGGGGCCCTATTACTAGTTTGTCTTTTGTAGTGGGAGCAATTTGTTCCGGATTAGCAGGTTTAACCGGAATGAAAATTGCGACTAAAGCAAATTCAAGGACTGCCTATGCTGCCATGGAGGGCGGAATAGCTAAAGCTCTAA
>Ga0190359_1000429_pt1 | contig 28357 bp, 28 predicted proteins | sample 48721823_MG_FD_161269 | JGI IMG/M metagenome (GOLD analysis project Ga0190359, IMG submission 161269) | Hydrothermal vent microbial mat bacterial communities from Southern Trench, Guaymas Basin, Mexico - 4872-18-2-3_MG | ecosystem: Environmental > Aquatic > Marine > Hydrothermal vents >... | reverse complement strand
AATAAGGGCACTGCCTTTACTAAAGAAGAACGAGATATTTTGGGTCTTGATGGTCTTATTCCGCCAAAGATACTTTCTATAGAAAGTCAAGTCGAAAAAATAAACCAAAAATATGAACGATTGGGCATGGTTTTTAATATACTCAACTCCACTAACTCTGGCCAACAAATGCCTGCGCTTAAGAAGACGATTGATATCGCACGTTTTAATTTTTTAAGGGATCTTCATGATAGAAATGAGATTCTTTTCTATGCATTTTGTTATGCTAATTTGGAGAAGGTTTTACCAATAATCTATACACCGACTGTCGGGGATGCTGTAAGACGTTTTTCAAGAGATTCAGCAAGATTCAGAGGCATTTTTCTTTCGCCAGATAATATCGATAATGTTGAAAGAATATTTTCACACTTTAGATTTAAAAGACCAACTATCGCTGTTGTAACAGATAACCAAGGTATTTTAGGTATAGGAGATCAAGGTGTAGGCGGCATAGATATTCCTATTGGTAAGCTTTCACTATATGTTTTAGGGGCAGGAATTAGACCTTGGGAGACAATGCCCTTAACCCTTGATGTAGGTACAGATAACCCACGCGATTTAAAAGATCCCTATTATTTAGGTTATAAATCTGGTCGTCTTACTGGTGAAGAATACATATCATTTATTGATAAATTTATTGAAGGCATTACAAAAAAATATCCAAACATATTGATACAATGGGAAGATTTCAGCCGGCAAAATGCTTTCACAATACTTGACAGATATAAGTGCAAGGTTTTGAGTTTCAATGATGACATACAGGGAACTGGATCTGTTGCATTAGCAGGTATTATGAATGGTTTGAAAATATCAGATGAAAGTCTCAAGGATCAACATTTTGTTGTGTATGGGGCAGGTGCTGGCGGAGTAGGGATTGCTAGAAGAATTGCTGCTTGCCTGAAAGGTAAATACAATATTTCAGAAAGTCAAGCACATGAAAAAATTGCGGTATTAGATAGCAAAGGGCTTATTACAGATCAACGAGAAGTTGCTGATTACAAGAAGCCTTTTTCAAAAAATAAAAATTTCTTTAAAAACTGGGATGTTGAGGACATTTCAAACATAAAACTTGCAGAAGTCATAAAGAATTTCAAAGCTACAGTTCTTATTGGGACTTCAGGTCAAAAAGGTCATTTTACAGATGAAATTATAAAATTAATGTGTGGTAATACAGACAGGCCATTGATCTTCCCACTATCAAATCCGATTTCCAACAGTGAAGCTACACCTCAAGAAATATACAAAGTATCAAAAGGAAAGGCCATTGTTGCAACCGGGTCGCCATTTGAACCATTCAACTATGATGGAAAAAATATAGTTGTTGGGCAGGGTAATAATTTCTTTATATTCCCTGGAGTGGGACTAGGTGCGATAATGAGTCAAGGTGGCTGCTACATTAATGACGAAGTTTTTATAGAAGCTGCTGTCACGCTCTCTGACATTACTCCAGATAGTAATATTAAAAAAGGAATCATATACCCCGATGTAGCAAATATTAGAGAGATCAGTGCTGCAGTAGCCTATGCCACTGTAAAGAGTATTTCAAAAGATCAGGGTACCAAAGAACTATCATTGCAAGAGATAAAATCAAAGATGTGGAAACCGCAGTATCATCCAGTTATAAAAAAAACTTAGAGTTATATATTAGTTAGATGTGATAACTCGCATTCTTATTCTTTTGAAAATATTTTTGATGATTGATAGCGTCTAGATAAGATTCTAAGTAATCGATATCTCATGATATTTTTTCCATACTCCTCTATTTCTGTAATATCTATACCAAATGCTATTTATTTCTATGATTTTCGTCTTCATGACAAAATTTATAAAAATAGCTATTCAATTTTTATTTGTAATTATTATATTGATGCTGTGAGGAGATGAATTGAAAAAAATCATCGTAATATTGACTTTTATTTTATTAATCATAAGTCAATTAATTGGATGTATTGAAAATAAACAAAAAGACACTCAACAGAGTATAAATGAAAATCAAGTTAATTGTATAATTCAAAAACCAGGATCGGATGATTACAATAATATATACACTTTTGTAAATCCTTTGGAAATTTCGGAGGATAATCCTGGTCCAGGAAACACTACATCTCTTGAGTCGTGTGTAGAATATTGCTCACAAAATCTCTCTTGTGAATGTAGAGATTGGATTCAGTCCATATATCTATCTTTTGATACCTCTAATCAAGAAGAAATTGAAAAAATCAATGGAATTTGGCTACCAACAATATGTACTGTTAGAGATTCTGTGAAAAAAATTCCGATATTAAAAGAAATAGGAATAAATACAGTTTCATTTGGCCCAGATATAGACACAAGACATTCAGACAAGCCGACAATAGTTGGTAGTAATCTCTTTAGATTCTACATTAAACTATTTGAGGATGCAGGATTCAATGTTCACTTAGTTCCAAATCCAATGCATTGGGGAAACAATGACGTGTCGCTTTATGATCTAAACGAAATACTTTTGGAATGGGCAGAAGAAGCCGAATCACTTAATACAAGATTCTATACAACATTTAACGAAGTGGATGGAATGCAGGAAAGTATTTCTGATACATCAGTTTGGCTACAAAAAGTACTTCCTGAAGTTAAAGAAAGATACAGTGGAATTGTATGTGTTCAACCAACACAACTTGGCTTTGAATCCGAACTCATAAATTATTCAGGTTTTGATTGTGTATCATCTTTCTTCCCTTTGATGACTCCAGATGATGAAAGAAATACAAGAAATTTCAACGTATTTAAAACAGTAGCAAATAATGTTAAAGAGAACTATACATCAGTAAAATATATACTTTTCAACGATGTTCATACTTTTTCTGGAGGAAATTGGGCAGAGACAAGTTTGATTGAGGCACAAAATAGTGGAGAAAATATATATTCCACTGAACAACAACAAAGAGATATTTTAGAACGATACCTAAGTGAGGTTTATCCTTGCGTAGATGGAAGTTTTTTTAATAATTGCAAAGGATTTACTTTTATTGGAAGACAAGCTGAACAAGCAATTAAGGAAAAATACATTCAAAATGGTACAATTGAAATTACTGAAAAAGATTATCTTTGGAATACAACAGGCTTTTTAGAATTAATAGAAAGTGCAACACTTGATGAAAATGAGTCTAAATTAATTTTTGACCTTGAAACATATTCAGGTGAGATGGTTGGTTGGGCAGGATTATGTCACGAACCTTCTGATGAGAATCCTGGGCCGTTTAATTGTACATCAGTAGAACAATGTATGCAACTTTTTAAGAGAAATCCTGAGGAGTACTGGGCTTGGAGAGTAAATGAATGTTAGATACGGCTATTATAATCTTGAGAATATAAAGATTAATTTTGTAAACGGTTTAATAAAATTTATAAATATATTTCTATAATGATTATGGTAAAATCATGAGATATTATAAAGGGATGCCTTTAGGTTTATGGATCTTAGCAACTTCTGTTATTTTATTTACAATTTATTATCACATTAGACCATTTCTTTGGGGTGCGGATATATCCATATATGCTCCTATGTTCGCTTTGACACTTTGGGGGTTTGTAATATGGTTCAACATTATTTTAGAAATAATTGGGATTTATGCGGTAACCGTTGGATTTTATAAAGCAAAAAACTGGGCAAGACTCTTTACAATTTTTATGTTTCTTCATTCATCTTTTTGGACTTTTTATTTTTTATTTGTAGAAAGAGTTTGCCCCTATGAGCGGTACATTTGGCTTTGGTATTATGTAATTGTATTAGTCTATCTGTTTATGTCAGATGTTAGAGATTATTTTGTAGTTGGCTAAAAAATAATTTGCTTTTTATAGATATTAAAATCTAGCAAATTTTACGGATCTGGCGTGTTGGAGTTGTTTTACAGAAGAGACACTGTGTTTAGAATGTCTATTTTTTATTTGTATGTTTACTGGTTATATTGTCATTAGTTATGGCTGTATAGTTCATTAAGAACTGTATTTATAGAGCCTTTTGGCTCTCCAAGAATCACTTCACATTCCTTCATTAATTTTGGATCAACTTTATTTTTTAACAGAATTAATGATTTTCCTTCCAAGAATTTTGATGTTTCTCTAATAATTTCTTTTAAAGATTCTTCAGAATACCAAAGCAATCCATAAAGATCACAAAGATCTTTGACCATTTTGTGATGAACATTGCCCCTTGTAGGTAATGAATGAATTTTCATAGCGATAATAATTTCTCGAGTTGGAATAAACAAGTTATTTATCGATGATATTTCTACTTGGTTTTTTGTATTGTTGTATACCTGTTCAATTAGTGGCACTTCAAAAAAACAATTTGGATGTAAATCATTTAAACTGGGCGGATAAGAGTTTACTAAGATATCTACGTAGAGGGCAAATGTTTTATCTTTTTCAGTTTCCTCTTCTATCCCTATTTCCTTAAAAGTAACATCTTTTTTATATCTGAAACCTTCAGGTTTATAACCATTGGATTCTAAAATTCCTATTATTTTAAAGAGATTTGTTGATTCAAGTTCTTTTTTTGTAAGCATCGGTTTAAGTGAGAATCCAATGTCGATATCTTGCGATCCAATATACTCTCTATTTTTCTTCTTTTTAAAAATATCATTGATGGTGTAATATACTGCCCATCCCCCGCATACACAAATTGGAAAATCGATTAAATCTGCGATAGTTTTTAGATTTTTTAAAGAGAAGTTCGTTATCCGTTCATCGTATAAATTCAGAATACCACTTCCTTATAAGGAGATTTGCTGCTTCTACTGCTACTCCTCCTTCCATTAAAAGATCGCAAATAAGTTGTGATTTAGAAACGATATTATATCCTTTTTGTTTGATAGAATTTTTTATTATGTATGGGTCAGCTATTATTATTCTAGTATTTCCTGCTCCAATTAAACCTTGGGCTGATAGAGTTTTGTGCCAGAGATTTAATTCATTTTTGTAAACATAGATATCCGTACGGGTTGGGAAAAGATATCTATGAATAAGATTATCAGCCTGATAAGTTGTTAAGGCGTATGAAAGCTTCGAGTTTTTAACAATGATAAGAGGATTCTTTTGCAAATGATATTCTACGATTTGTAAGGGAGGGCGTATTTTTAGCCAATATTCAAAAAGACCAAAAATATCAATAACCTTGGTATTATCTACAAGATTCATATTTTCTAATTTTTTGATGTATGAACCAGTCCACTGCTCCGAACATTCGGCTTTTTTATGTATGCGATATGCAGTAAGGCTACCGTCTGGCGTATCAAGGAGTATTCTAACAATTCTTTCACGTTTTTCTCCTTTCATAAATACTAAGTAATATTTTATTATATTTAAATGTTTGCTGTGCACAATAATATTTTATATTATAAATAGTTTTGCTTGGTAATATCCTAAATTATGTTAACTATGGTGTATACAAATGAGATCGATAAGAACTATGCTTAAACCAATGGGCCTGGCGGGATTCGAACCCGCGATCTACAGCTTAGGAGGCTGTCGCCCTATCCAGTCTAGGCTACAGGCCCAATTAATTTACATCTTCATAATTTGTGCTAAAGGAAGCGACTGAAGGATCATCAGATTTAACTTTTTTATTTCTTATTTCATTTAGCCTTACCGTTTCAAATTCTATTTCTTTTTTCTTCAATAGTTCTGATAGCCCAGGAACATGACCGTCCCCAACAACTGCAATAATCTTATCGTATTGCTCGCCGGCTAAAGCTAATTGTTGCACCATATGTTGATTACGCTCATCAACAAGAACCCTTTTTATTGTTGGGAATTTTTTACCTATTTCATTCATATATGCATCAAAGTTATCCTCAAGTTTATCAAGCTCTTTTTCAACACGTTTCTTACTAACAAAAAAACCTGCAAAGCCTGAGAAAAACATTTTTATCTTCTCTCCAAAGGTCATAGATTTCAACATTTTCGTAAACAAACGCTGGGCATTCATGTCAATAAAAGCCAAAGGTAACTGGTGACTCTGAGCATATTGTATGGTGGTAAGCATCTCATCCCCTGCCTGCACACCGTATTCTTCTGCCATGTTGTTCTGAAATCTTGCAAGCAATTTGTAAATTATAGGCAGATTTTTACTTTGCTCCTCATATTTTTCTGGATCAGATTGCTTTAGCATTAAGGCATTATATCTCTGTTTGTCTAATTCTACACAAAGTAACTCAGGTTGTTTTTCCTCAAAAATATCTAAAAGTGCTTTTGAAAGATCAAATACATGTCCTGTACCAATTAAAGTAATCATGTGATTTTACCTAATATCTATAATACTCAGATTTGTAAGGTCCTTCTACTTTAACTCCGATATAATCTGCTTGCTTCTTTGTTAATTTTGTAAGTTTAACTCCTAGCTTATCTAGATGGAGTCTTGCAACCTCTTCGTCAAGGATCTTTGGAAGCATATAAACTCCAACTTTGTGTTTTTTATTCCATAACTCTATCTGCGCTAAAACCTGGTTAGTAAAACTATTGCTCATCACAAAGCTTGGATGGCCAGTAGCATTGCCGAGATTAACAAGACGACCCCTTGAAAGAAGTATAATTGAATGCCCGTCAGGGAAAATGAACTTGTCAACCTGTGGTTTAATATTTACTTCTTTGATTCCTGGATACTTTTCTAATTTTTCAACCTGAATTTCATTGTCAAAATGTCCTATATTACAAACAATTGCGCCATCTTTCATCTTTTCCATGTGCTCAATTCTAATAATGTCGCAGTTACCTGTTGTGGTTACAAAAATATCTGCATAGTCAACAGCATCCTCTAATGTTTTAACTTCGTAACCTTCCATAGCTGCTTGTAGTGCGCATATTGGATCAATCTCAGTAACAATAACTCTGGCTCCAAAACCACTCATTGATTGAGCACAGCCCTTGCCAACATCTCCATAACCGCAAACAACAACAATCTTCCCTGCAACCATTACATCTGTGCCACGTTTAATTCCATCTGCTAAGCTCTCGCGACAACCATATAAATTATCGAACTTTGATTTTGTAACAGAATCGTTTACATTAAATGCAGGGAATAACAGATTTCCTTTTTCCATCATTTGATATAGTCTATGAACGCCAGTAGTAGTTTCTTCAGATACTCCTCTAATATCTTTAACTATCTTGTGCCAATACTTTGGATCTTTTTTATAGATCTCTTTAAGACGGGCCATAAGCTCACGGAAATCTTCACCCTCATTGCTGTAATCTTTGTCTAAAAGACTTGGATTTTCCTCAACCTCATATCCCTTGTGAATCATTAGCGTTGCATCGCCACCATCATCAACTATTAGATTGGGTCCTTTTCCATTTCCAAAATCTAATGCCTTTTGTGTACACCACCAATAATCCTTTAGAGTTTCACCTTTCCAAGCAAAGACAGGAACGCCTTTTTTTGCAATGGCTGCTGCGGCATGATCTTGAGTTGAATAGATATTGCAACTGGCCCAGCGAATGTCTGCGCCAAGCTCAGTTAATGTCTCAATAAGTACAGCTGTTTGAATGGTCATATGCAAACTGCCTGTTATTCGAGCTCCTTTCAAAGGTTTTTTAGGACCATATTTCTTTCTAACTGCCATCAAACCTGGCATTTCAGTTTCGGCAATGTCTAATTCTTTGCGTCCAAAATCTGCAAGCTTTATGTCTTTTATCTTATAATCTGTCATTATTACACAACCTTTATTTTAAAATCAATTTAGCGTCAACTACACAATAATCATTTTTATACACAAAGACAGGATTGAGATCCATCTGGTCTATACGGTCCATTAGTTTTTCACCAATCTTTGAAGTTTTTTTAAGTAGGTCAACTACTACTTCTTTATTTGCAGGGATATTTCGAAAACCTTCTAACAATTTTTTACCTTTAATTTCTTCAATCATCTCTCTTGCATCATAATCATCAATTGGGACGACACGGAAAGATACATCTTTGTAAAGCTCAGTATATATTCCACCAATGCCACACATTATGCTAAGGCCAAATGTTGGATCCTGGACCAAACCAATTATAATTTCAACACCTTTTTCAACCATCTGATCTACCAAAAGATTCTCCTTTGGAAACTTCTTTTTAAATTGTTTAAAATTAGTTTTAAGTTCATTCATATCTTTGATATTTAACTTAACACCACCAACATCGGTTTTATGTAAAATCTTGTTACTGCAAACCTTTAGAGCCACTGGGAATTTTAAATCCAGATTGTCTAAATCTTCAATCTCGTTTACTAATTTATATTTTGTAGTTTTAATTCCATAGGATTTCAACAGATCTTTAACTTCATTTTCAGCAAGTGGTCCTTTTCGATTAAGAGTTTTATCCATATTCTATCCCTTTTTCCTGTTATCCAAAACACGTTTTGCTTTTAAACCCTCTTGTGGAATGCCATTCGGAGGTAAAACAGTTACCCTTGGTGTAAAAACGATTACCGATTTAATCTCGTTTTTCAATTTTTCTTCAAGAGCTATTTGCTCTACTTGGCTTAAAACAGTTTTACTTTCAACTTCTACAGTAAGCTGATCAACGTCGTCTTCGGTTGTAAGAACCATCCTCCAATTTCCACCAACCTCATTATGCTTCATTAATACAGATTCTATTTGCCCAGGGTATATGTTTGTTCCGCGAATAATTATCATATCATCAGATCTGCCTTTTATTGGAGTATGTTTTACATGTGTTCTGCCGCATTCACAGACCTTTTGGTCGTATAGCTTTGCGATATCTCTAGTTCTATAACGTAGTAATGGCATACCTTCTTTTGTAAGGGTGGTAAGTACAACCTCTCCCTCTTCCTCAGGGCCAACTGGTTCTAGTGTGACTGGATCAAGAATTTCTATAAGAAAATGATCTTCCCAGAGATGTAATCCATCATGCTGGTCACAATCAGTTGAGACGCCAGGGCCGCACATTTCTGTTAAACCATAAATATCATGGACGTCCATATCCCAGATATCCATTATACGTTTCTTTAAACCAGGTGTGAACATTTCAGCTCCAAAAAGACCGTTTCTAACTTTTAGTTTCTTAGTATCAATTCCCATATCCAATGCGACTTGTGACAATCTCATAGCATAGGACGCAACTCCAGAGATAAACGTAGTGCCATAATATTCCATTAATTTAATCTGTCTTTCAGATTGCCCCATCCCTGAGGGAATTACAAGTGCACCAACCTTCTGAGCACCATAATGAAATCCAAAAGCACCAGTAAAGGTGCCATAAGGAATTGGATTTTGAAAAACATCTTTCTTGGTTAAACCTGACATTGAAAGACATCTTGCCATAACCTCTGACCAAACTTCGATATCATTTGGTGTGTAGCATACAGTAACAGGAGTTCCCGTAGTTCCAGAAGAAGCATGCAACTCGATACATTTATCTAAAGAAGTAGCCATCATTCCAAAAGGTGCGTTATCCCTTAGATCATTCTTTGTTGTCAAAGGAAGTTTACGAATATCATCAAGAGTTTTTATATCCTCAGGTTTTAATTTCAATTCTTTAAATTTCTTCTGATAAAAAGGAACATTTTCATACACCTGCTTTACAGTCTTTTTAAGATTTTTAAGTTGAAGTTCTTTGATCTTATTTCTTGGCATTGTTTCGATTTTATCATTGAATTTATAGTCCATAATCTGTCCCCGTTGATTGAGCGTTAGAATTAAAGAATGTTTAAAAAATTATTGGATTAATAATTTACTTAAAGGCATCTGCAATTTTTTTGATTATATTTGCTGCTGTTTGTAAAGTTGTTAAAGTGTATAACATGCTATTAATTGAAACCTCGATTTTACTTGGTTTAATGTCTATTCTTAGATATTCTGTAACTGAGTTCCCTGCTTCGTCTGTAACAGTTAAGGTTGCAACATACATACCATACCTCCAAAATCTAACTGAAAAATTTTTTTGGTTGTAAGTTTCAACTCTTTCATAAGAAAAAAATGGTGGATATTTTATTTCCCATTCATAGGTCATGTCGTCTCCTTCTGCATCAAAAACATTAGCATCAAAATGTATTGTTTCTGGTCTAAACCCTGTTGTTTTATCTGTTACAATTTTCACCATCGGGGGATTGTTTTTTGAAACAGAGATATTTAGAAAATCTGTTTTTGTTTTTCCATTCTTGTCAGTTACAATTAATTTGCAGAGATAGTTGCCAACCTCGTCATAAATATGTTTAGGATTTTTTTCATTTGAAATTTCACCATCACCAAAATCCCAATATAACTCTTTTACTTCTTTTTCATCTAAAATTAAAGATTTAAATTCAACAGTATGTGGGCACACCCCTGATACTTTATCTGCATAAATTTTTACTATCAACTCCTCCTCTTCCTTTGCATCTACATTTTTAATGACTTTTATATCATACTGTGCTGAAACAATAGCAAAAATTGAAAGGAATAACGTCAAAACCAGCATTAAACCATATATTTTTTTCTTCACCTCTTCTTTCATTTTCACACCCTTTTTATATATAAATTTTATAGTTTATATGATATAAGACTTATGTTATTATTTTAACAAAAATAATTAATATGTAAGTATCAACTACATTTTTTTATATTGAATTAAAAAAAGGAATATAATTATTGTAATAACAAAAATTATTAATTAATAGTTATTCCAAGGATATTAAAAAAATAGAAATTTAGTGACAAAAGTTTTAAATAAAGAATTCACTTCCTATGCCTCTACCTAACCCATATGGACAGGTGTTTATACTATGGTAAAAAGCATGTATGATCATGTCGGAGATCAATGGAAAAAACCTGATGATTCATATCAGTCACCGCAACAAAAACGTTTAATTGAGTGGAGAAAAGAAGAAAATTTCTCTAGAGTAGATAAGCCATTAAGAATTGACCGTGCACGATCACTTGGATATAAGGCAAAGCAAGGTTATATAGTTGTTAGAGCTAGAGTACGACGTGGGGGGTTACGTAAACATAAGATTAAAGGCGGTCGTAAACCAGCAGCCAAAGGTATTAGCAAAATTACAATGGGTAAAAGTACACAAAGACTTGCAGAAGAAAGAACAGCTAAACGGTATCCTAACATGGAAGTATTAAACTCTTATTGGGTTGGAGAGGACGGTAAAAATCATTTTTATGAAGTTATACTAGTCGATCCTGTTCACCCTTCGATAATGAATGATCCAAAGATAAATTGGATTACCGATACATCACACAAGAGGCGAGTACTACGTGGAAAAACTAGTGCTGGTCGTAGAGGACGTGGATTACATAAGAAAGGTCGTGGTGCAGAAAAAGTAAGGCCGAGCATACGTGCAAATAAAAGCAGAGGGAAATAATCCCTTTTTTAATTATATTTTAGGCAGCTCTGCTAAGGATTTCTTAATATCTTTTTTAGGATGGTTGTAATCTACAAGTTTCTTGTTATGATAAGCATCGTACGCGCTTAGATCAAAGTACCCATGTCCGCTGTTTGCAAACACAATTATCTTTTTCTCACCTGTGTGTTTACAAATTTTGGCGTAGTCTATTGCTGCCTTTACAGCATGCGCAGATTCTGGTGCAACAACAAACCCCTCAGTTCTGGCAAATAATTCAGCAGCTTCGAACACTTCATTTTGATAATATGCTACTGCTTCCATGTACCCTTCTTTTGTTAGTTTACAAAGCAAAGGGGAGTCGCCATGATATCTTAGACCGCCTGCATGAATTGCAGCAGGTATAAAGTTGTGACCTAGTGTATGCATTTTGAGAAGAGGTGTTAGGCCAACGCTGTCCCCAAAATCATAGCGATACTCACCTTTTGTTAGGGTTGGACATGCAAGAGGCTCAACTGAAATTATCTTTAGATCAGGTTTTTTACCAATAATCTTGTCTCTGACAAATGGAAAACATGCCCCTGAGAAATTGCTTCCACCGCCAACACATCCAATTATTATGTCTGGATATTTATCAATTTTTTCAAACTGCTTCTTCATCTCCATTCCAATAATTGTCTGATGCAATACTACATGGTTTAGAACAGAACCTAAAGCATAATTTGTATTGTCATGTGTTGCAGCATCTTCCACCGCTTCGCTTATTGCCATTCCCAAACTTCCCGATGTTTCTGGATTTTTTTCAAGCATTGCTCGTCCAGATTTTGTAAGATTTGTTGGGCTTGGGTAAACTTCTGCTCCCCAATTTTCCATTAAAATACGTCTGTATGGTTTTTGTTCATAGGAGCATTTTACCATGTAGATTCTGCACTTTAACTTAAATAATTGAGTTGCAAAAGCAAGGGCAGATCCCCATTGCCCTGCACCAGTTTCTGTTACAAGACTTTCTACTCCTTCTTTCATGTTGTAGTACGCCTGAGCTACAGCACTGTTCGGTTTATGGCTCCCTGGCGGGCTTACACCTTCCCATTTGTAGTAGATTTGAGCTGGTGTTTTGAGATATTTTTCTAATCTTTTTGCCCTAATTAATGGGCTTGGCCTCCATAATCTGTAGATGTCTCTCACTTCTTCAGGTATATCTATGTATCTGTCTTGACTGACTTCTTGCTTTATCAAACCCATTGGAAATATTGCCTTGAGGTCATCTGGACCAATAGGTTGTTTTGTCTGTGGATTTAACGGTGGATCTAATGGCGTCTTCAGATCAGCTTGTATGTTGTACCATTTTTTTGGTATTTCATTTTCATCTAGTACTATCTTTGTCTCTTTCAAGATATCACGCCCTTTTGGAGGATTTTATAGTTATAATGATAACATTTTATTGTTCTGTTATTTTTCTATATTTGTTATTTATATCCATTAATATGTATATTATACCTTATTAAGATATCGTTATTAAAATAACAAAAATTAGAATAATTTGTTTTAAAAAGTAACTTTATCTAACTACCATTACAGGTTTAGCAGCATATTGAACTACTTTATTTGCAACACTTCCAAGAGGATAGTTGCCTAACTCACTTGAGCCTTTACTTCCTAAAACTATTAGGTCCACTCTTAAGTCATTTGATACATCAATTATTATTGATGCAGGATCTCCTTCTTTTATCATTCCTGTAATATCAAAATCATGTTTCCCTAGATCAAAAAGTGTTTCATCAATTAGATTTTTAGCTTTTTCTTTTAGTCTTTGATGAATCTTGCTATCTACAAAAATTTTATCATCTATGCCTGGAATAACGGCTAATAAAATAAGTTCACCATATTCGTCAACAAGAGTTATTGCCCGGTTTAAAGCATGTTCAGAACCTTCAGACCCATCAAATCCAACAAGAACCTTCATCATACTATTTTTTTCTCCAAACAGGACCTTCAGCAGTGTCCTGTATCTCAAAACCTAATTTGTCTAATTCATCTCTAATCTTGTCGGCGGTATTCCAATCCTTTTTACTACGAGCATCTTCTCTGAATTTTAAAACTATATCTAGCAGCTCTTCAGCACTTTTTCCTTCTGTATTTTTTTCATAATTTCCAATTAGTTTTTGTAATTGTTTAATTAAATCTTTATCAAAGACATTATCTGCTTTTTTTGATTGGAACAAAGTTAGGATATTGCCAAGCGCGGTTAACGTATCTAATGCATATCTGCACAGATTCTTATTTGGATTTGTATTTTTATCTAAAAATTTATTGCTGTTGTTTACAAAATCAAAAATAGCTGACACTGCCAAAGGTGTATTAAAATCATCATCCATAGCAGATTCAAAATCGTTTTTAAATTTTTCAATAACTTCAAAATATTTTTTTTCTTCGGGATTTAAATCACTTTTATTAATTTTAGATTTGGAGTCTGATGCATCGTCTTCAAGTTTTTCCTTCAATCTATAAATTCTTACAAGACCTTTCTCTGCATTTTTCAATGCATTTTCACTAAAATCTGGAGGGCTGCGATATTGTGCCCGTGCAAAGAAAAACCTTACAACTTCGGAATTCCATTTTTTGATTAAATCTTTTACATTTATTATATTTCCCAAAGATTTCGACATCTTTTCCCCATTGACGGTAAGAAGACCAATGTGCATCCAATAATTGGCAAACTTTTTACCGGTTCCTGCTTCGGCCTGAGCTATTTCATTTTCATGATGTGGAAAACGAAGATCCATTCCACCACCATGAATGTCGAAAGGCAAACCAAGATATTTGCTGCTCATTGTACTACATTCAATATGCCATCCAGGACGCCCTTTACCCCAGGGACTATCCCATGAAGGCTCGCCAGGTTTTGCTTTTTTCCATAGAGCAAAATCAAATGGATTATATTTTTTTTCACCAGTTAATGCGCATGAACTAACCTTCATTTCATCCAATTTTTGACCAGATAATTTACCGTAATCTTTGAATTTCTCTACAGAAAAATAAACATCTCCGCCTGCTTGATATCCATATCCGTTGTCAATGATTTTCTGTATCATCTTTATCATATCAGGTATGGTTTCAGAGGCTTTTGGATAGATGTCTGCACGTCTTATCCCAAGATTGTCTAGATCTCCTAAACATTTCTCTGTATAACGGCGAGAGTATTCAAGCGCATCTACGCCCTCTTGATTTGCTGCATTTATGATTTTATCATCAACATCTGTTATGTTTTGAACATAGGTTACTTTATAGCCCTTGTATTCAAAATATCGTCGTATTACATCGAAAGCAAAATATGTCCTAGCATGACCGATATGCGCATCACTATAAACGGTCATACCACACACATACATTTTTACTTTATCCTGCTCAACAGGAGTAAATTCCTCTTTTTTTCTTGTAAGTGAATTGTATATTTTTAATGTCATTTTGCTCCTCAGCTGCTTATACTAAAAAATAGGACTGAATATATATTTTACTAAACTCCAAATTATTTATAAATAACATCTGTATACCATGAAACTGTTTGGAGGCTTAAATTAATGAAAACTACATTTAGTATAATAAAAGCAGATGTTGGGGGATGGCCAGGTCATGCATTGGTACATCCTGATTTGGAAGATATTGCAAGAAAGAAACTTACAGATGCAAAGAGAGAAAAATTGCTTACAGATTTTCATGTAACTCATTGTGGAGATGACCTTGAATTAGTTATGACTCATAAAAACGGTGTTGATGCAAAAGAAGTCCATAGTTTAGCATGGGATACATTTTGTGAGGCAACTGAAAGGGCACGTGATTTAGGGTTATATGGAGCAGGTCAGGATTTGTTGGTCGATGCTTTTTCTGGAAATATCAAAGGCATGGGTCCAGGTGTAGCAGAAATGGAATTTACTGAGAGGAAAGCTGAACCTATAGTGACATTTATGATGGATAAAACAGAGCCAGGGGCATTTAATTTTCCAATCTTTAAAATGTTTGCAGATCCATTTAACACAGCAGGACTTGTAATCGATCCTTCATGCCATGATGGCTTTGTTTTTGAGGTATGGGACATTCAAGAACACAAGAATGTGATGCTCAAAACACCAGAGGAGATGTACGACTTACTGGCACTTATTGGTGCAAAATCACGTTTTGTGATAAAACGTGTTTTCCCAAAATCCAGCTCAAAATTACCATCAAATGAACCCGTAAGTGCAATTTCAACTGAAAAACTATACCAGATAGCAGGAGAATACGTTGGAAAAGACGATCCTGTTGGTATTGTCCGTGCGCAGTCTGGTTTACCTGCTTTGGGAGAAGTACTAGAGGCTTTTTCATTGGGACATCTAGTATCTGGCTGGATGAGAGGATCACATAATGGGCCACTTATGCCTGTTGCCTTAAAAGATGCTCAATGTACAAGATTCGATGGGCCACCAAGAGTCATTGCACTAGGTTTCCAATTAAGAAATGGTTTGTTAACTAAACCAGTTGATTTATTCAATGATCCGGCATTTGATATAACGCGAAAAAAAGCTCAGGAAGTTATGGATTATATGCGTAGACATGGGCCATTCGAGCCACATCGATTACCACTGGCAGATATGGAGTACACAACACTTCCAAAAGTCATGAAAAAGCTGGGATCAAGATTTAAAAAGGTAAAATAATTTTTTAATATTTTGATATTTCTTCAATTCTGTCAACTAACTTTAAACTAAAATCTATTAATTCATCAGAGGATTGTTCATCTTGAAATAAATCAGGAAATGTGATAATAAGTAAATCGTCATTTAGATTTATTGATGCTTTAAATTTATCAGTTATGCCAAGAACTTTTTCCCGAATATCAAAGCTCAATAATCGTCTAATAAAATTTTCATCTGATCCCTTTAAAACCACATTTCTATCAAAATCGTCGAAACCAATTTCAATATCTTTCATACCCAATGTTTTTCCGATTTTTGATATATAACTTTCTTTGTATATGCACATTTTTTTATCTGTTGGATGGGCAAGTTTAACTTCTATAAATGTGATAGTTGCTCTTCCAATTATTGCGTCGATTTTTACCTCATTACCTCCATAAAAGAACTCTAATTTTGGATCTTTTAGAAAAAAACCTTTTGAAAAATTAGCATTTCTTTTGCTTTGTTGATATTTTAGTACTTGCATATATTTTGATTCTTGTTTGTGATAATAGTGGGCTAATAAGAAAAATGTAAACGCTACAAGAGCTATTAATAAACCTAAAAAGAAATAATAAAATGTTTGATCTACCATCGGTGTAGTAATAATATTTTCCCATTTATCTTTTTGTCTTCCTTTAATTTTATATATTATAACCATATTCAGGACTTACTTTACAGTTGTATTTGGAGATTAGAAGTATGGCACGAATGCATGCAAGACGAAAAGGCAAATCTGGTTCAGTACGACCAGTTGAAAGAAAAGATCACCCTGCGTGGAGTTCCTTGAAGCCCAGAGAAGTGGAGTTACATGTTCTTGAACTTGCGAAAGCTGGTAAATCTACAAGTGAAATCGGTATGGTTCTTAGAGACCAATATGCTGTGCCAGATGTAAAGCTTGCCACTGGAAAGTCTATTTCAAAAATACTTGAGAGCAATAATATGAAACCAGAGATCCCTGAAGATCTTAGAAATCTTATTCAAACTGCGCTAACAATTCAAAAACACATGGGTTCAAATAAAAAAGATCTGAAAAACAAGCGTAATTTACATCTGACTGAATCAAAGATTAGGCGTTTGGTAAAATACTATAAAGATACTAACGTACTTCCAGAAACTTGGAAATACAACTTAAAGCAAGCAAAACTTATGTTTGAATAAAGTTTTTATTTTCTTTTTTTCATCCAAACAACAACTATTGTAGCAGCTAGTATTAAAAATAGCAATTCAAACCCTGGAGTGTCTTCTGCATTCTTTCCTCCGTTTGAAGATAGTTCTATGTCAATAACTTTAGAGCTAAAGCCTTTTGCTCCCTCATCATCAGTTACATAAAGTTTTACGGTGTATTTACCATCCTCATTATATTTATGAGATGTTGTGATGTCTGTATCATTTGCTCCATCACCAAAATCCCAATAATAACTAATTATATTGCCGTCTTTGTCATAAGCTTTAGATGCATCGAACTCTACAACGCCATTATTATTGACGGTGTAATTGAATAAAGCTTTAGGATTGTTATTGGGGGCGTACTCGATATCGTAATCAGAGGTATTAAACAATTTTTCTTCAGCACTTTCTAAATTTATTGTGCTGTAGTTTTCTATGTTTTCTATATCTGTCAATAACGCAACTAATGTATATGGAAAAACTGTATCGATGTAGTAAGTACTTGAGCCAGTGCCAAACAATCCCATGTCTGATGATACAGTAATTTTGTATACGTTATACCCATTATATTCCATTTCTCCATCGAATGATACGTTTGCCTCCACTCCACTCCAGTTTGTGGTTATTGTTTTCTCTGAAATTAAACTACTCAGGTTAAAATCATAGAATTTTTCTATCATGGCAACATTAAAAATAAGACTGACAGAACTCTGAGAGGCTACGCTAGTTAATTCGGTAAAATGTACATCTTCGCTGTATATCTCTTTTTCTTTCAGATAGAACGTTTCATAGAATTTTTTTTCATCTTTAAGTATTTTAAAACGATAGATTCTGGTACTTATATTGTCAAGTGAACTAACAGATACAACAGTGATGCCTTTTAATAGTGTATCATTCGAATCTGTAATAAAAAGATCAATAGATGTGCTAAAATCACCGAGAGTCAACTCATAACTATAACTGTATTTCATATTTTTTTTCAATTCAAGATTATTTGCTGCATCACATAGATATGTTGGAACTAAAATTGGAAGAAAAAACATGCATAAAATCAAGATTTTTAAAATCTGCCTCATGGCCACCACTATAATAGAATATAATATTTTATTTATAACAATTACCAACATTATAACATAATCTTTTTAGATGATGTTTTCGTTATTCCTTCTTCAAATGACAGAACAATTACAAAAACTTTGTAAAAAAGCAGCAGGAATAATATCTTCGTTTCCACAATCAACTAGAATTAGAGTAATTTCTCATTATGATGCCGATGGTATTACTGCTGCTGCAATTTTGTGTAAAGCATTATATCGATCTGGTTATGATTTTCATGCAACATTAATGCGAAATCCATTTGACAAAGGACTTGCTCGTGTTGCGAAAGAGGATAATGAATTGATTATTTTCTCAGATATGGGTAGCGGTCAGATAGATACAATTGAAAAGATAAAATCAAAATCGATTATTTTGGATCACCATCAATATCTTAAAGAAAAAACAGCCGAAAATGTCTTTCAAATAAATGCAAACCTTTGCGGAATTAATGGTAACTATGAAGCCTGTGGGGCAACACTTGCCTATAGTCTTGCAATAGCACTCGATCCCTCAAATGTTGACTTGGTATCTTTAGCGGTTATTGGTCTTACTGGAGACAAACAATATATTGGCGGAATTCGCGGTTATAATAAATCTGTTGTTGATGGCGGACTTAAAAACAAACTCATCAGAGAAAGTACAAAAATTAAGCTCTATGGAAATTCAATTTTTGATGCTTTGTATTACTCTATTGATCCTTATTATAGTGGGATATCCGGGAATAATAATGGAATAAACAGTTTGTTTAAGAAATTGAAATTAGAAAAAAATGTAAAATTGGAACAATTAGACGACGAAACAAAAAAACAATTACAGTCTTTTTTAATGCTAATTCTGCTCAAGAAAGGTTGCGAAAAAAATATTTTAGACACTATTATTCGCCCTCGTTATTATACGAATTTATTTAATTCCGAAGCAGAGCGTTTTGCAGATCTATTGGATGCTTGTGGAAAAGGGGGAAATCGTGGTTTAGGATTATCTCTTTGCATGGGCGATAAAAAGGCTTTTGATGATGCAATTGAGCTTGAGAAAAAATATAAGCAAAACATCCTTAATGAGTTAATCAGACTTGAAAAAGACGGTTTTAAGGAAAAAAATAGTTACAGATATTTTTACAGCAAAGATTCTTCTTTAGGCGGGGTTATCAATAGCATAGCTACAAATTTTATCCTTGATCGAGAAAAACCTTTAATTTCGTTAGTTAGAAACGATGGCGAGATCCATGTTTCATGCCGCGGGAATCAATACTTAGTTGAAAAGGGGCTTGATCTAGGTTTGGCTATGAAAGAAGCTGCAAATAAGCTAAAAGGACATGGCGGCGGCCATAAGATTGCTGCTGGAGCTACATTGGATTCAAATAAGGAGACCGAGTTTTTAGAAATGATAGATGATATAATATCCAAACAACTAAAGGTGTAAATAATGAAAGCTAGCTGCAAACTTACTATAGAATTTGAAGATGAAAATAAGGTAAAAACTGTTCTTAAATCTGTTCAAGTAGATGATTTTGATTTTGTAAAATCAAGAATAAATAAAAATATGCTTGAGGCTGAGATATCAACTAATTCTGTTTCTTCACTTTTACATACATTGGATGACTACTTGGCATGCGTTTCAGTTGCTGGAAAAGTGGTGGATAAAAATAAATAATTATTAAGGTATGTTGGGGTTGGATATGAAATTTGATTTAAGTGTAACTTTTGCTTTTAGCAATGACGCATCATCAATTAAGAAAGATATCGAAAAGTTTCTTTCAAACTATAATAAAGAATTATCCAAAAAAGATAAAACAGTTAAAATCAAAGATATCAGTATCAATAAAAATATTCTGATTTTTGTTATCACATCCCAGGGAACTTTTCGTCCACATAATGCTCTTTTAAATCTTAAAAATAGTATTGGTAAAGAGTTTGGCAAGAAACACCATATCGGAGTTCGTGAAATTAAGATAAATAGTTATACAATTGAGTTTGATCTTGAAAAGAAAGCATTAAAGAAAGTCAAAATTCCTTTTGCAAATGTAAAAATCAAAAATAAAAAAGTAACACTGACTTTAAAAGACGTTTCAGATGAATTTCTTCAGAGAAATTATATCGATCGCATGATAACAAGAATTAAAGAAAAAGTTGACAATCAATATTATGAGGGTAAGGGTGAATTTTGGAAGCTTGTTTGGGAATCTGGAGAGAAAAAACCTATTTGGGACAAAGATCCTACTGAGGAAATGATAAAACTTGGTTGGTTAAAGCAAGGGCCAACAAAAGGTAAATGGTTTTATAGGCCTGAAGCTGCAGCTATTTTAAAAATCATGGAGAAAATTGCCATCGAAGAAGTTCTCAAACCATTAGGTTTTAAGGAAATAATCGAATCAAATATTGTTCCTTTCGACGTATGGCTTAAAACCGGTCATCTAGAGGGCATGCCAGGTGAATTTTACTATGTTGCTGAGCCTGCAACAAGAGATGTGGATAAATGGGAAAGATTTGTTGATCTAACTAAAATTACAAAAGAAATTCCATTTGATGAATTAAAGAAAAATATTAGAATTCCAAATGCTGGTTTGTGTTATGCCCAATGTCCTATGATCTATTGGTCTTTTAAAGGAAAAACAATCTCTGAAAAATCTTTGCCAGTATTAGTTTATGAAAACACTGTTGTATCTGCTCGTTATGAATCTGGCGGGCGTCATGGTATAGAACGGGTAGACGAATTTCATCGAATAGAGCCAGTTTATATTGGCACACGCGAGCAATTATTAAAATTGAGAGAAAAACTCTTAGAACGCTATAAGCACGTTTTCAATAATATATTTGATTTAGAGTGGAGGATGGCCTGGGTCACACCTTGGTATATGCAGCAAGCTGGAAAAATCGGAGAGGAAACAACTCAAGATACTGGAACCATTGATTTTGAGGCGTATATGCCTTATCGTGGAGACAGAAAAAAATCAGAATGGTTAGAATTTCAGAATTTAAGCATTCTTGGTGATAAATACATTAAAGCATTTAATATTAAAGCTCAAAAAAGTGAAATTTGGAGCGGCTGTTCAGGGATAGGCTTAGAAAGATGGACTGCTGCATTTCTAGCACAAAAGGGTATTGATCCAGATAAATGGCCAAAAGGTTTTAGAAAATATCTTGATAGATTACCTGAAGGAATTAAATTCGTTTAAGATTTATTATGATTAAAGAGAATTTATCAGAATATAAGAAGAAATATGCTTTATGGCGTCATCATGCTTGGGCAGGTAGCATACTTCTTTCTGTCTTATTGGCACTTAGAATCATAATCGGAGAAGAGTATATTCATAATGAGATTGTTTTTGTTGTTGGAATTATACTTGTTTTTTATGTTTTAATATCCTTGTTTTTTACCTACAAATATCGTGAAGGTCTCAGGGCAGAAAAAGAGGAAAACGTAATTCATGTAAAATCTAGTTCAGATGAGGTAGAAAAAGCTAGAATAAATGCAGAGGTTGAAAAAGAACGCTTGAAACTAGAAAAAAAGAAGGTAAAAGCCGAGGCAAAAAGAGCGAAAAAGCAAAATAAGAAATAGAGAAAGGAAAAACCTTTAAATAAGAACTCTATCCCACTCCGATGGCCAAGAGAAAGCGTAATGTTGACGAAGAGGAAAATAAACCTTTTAAACTTCCTAAGTTTAATGTAGAGAAATTTTTAAAGCGTGAAAGAAGAAACATTAGAGTTACATTTTGGTCTTCAATCTTTGGAATCTTGATGGCTTTGATATGTTTTGGATTTTGGGCACTAATGGGTCCAGAAAGTGCCCTGCGATGGCCATTAGTGTTACTTGTTGCAGTAATAGATGCTGTATTTCTTAGATCGATTTTCAATTGGCGTAAGATTGATTTAACAGATTTTGTTAGGAAAAATTGGTTCAGTTCTTATGCAATTTATTTTTTTACATGGTTAGTTATCTTTATTGTTCTTGTAAACCCACCCATCTATGACGATGAAAGTCCGACAGTTCAACTTGTGGTTCTTCCAGAAAGTCAGGAGTTTGGTGGCACTGTTGAAATAATTGCAAAAATTACAGATAATGCCGGAGTAGAAAAATCTGGTATTACCTTAACTATTGATGGAACTATTGTTGATTCTAGTGAATATACTTTTGAGGATAATATTTTCAAGTATGTTTATGAGGATGATGCTCTTAATAATGAAACTACAATAAAATTCACTTTAAAAGTTAAGGATATTAATGGTCGCGAAACAGTATTACCAGAAAAATCTTTTACTTTTAGCAATTCAATAATTAATGTTCCTGCTCCACTTTATGCAACTACTCCACCTGGTCCTGAAGTGGGATCTGCAATAGATATAAAAATTAAAGTAAATGCTGATGTTACTAGAGTTTACTATACAATTGACGATGGGGCACCGATAAATGTAACTAAACCCGAAGGATCAGAATACTATGTCACAGAACCAAAATACAAGGGATGGTCTGCCGGCAAGAATGTTACAATGAAAGTATATGCTGAAAAAATTTATTCCTTTGATATAGTTTCTGACAAACAACCTTCACAAATGAGTGAGAAAGAGCTTTTAGATTATCAGGAGAAGATACGTTCGAATACTTTCAATAATACTATTGTTGACACACAAACATATTATTTCCGAGTGGCAGATGAGTCTGGTGTTGGAATAGAAGAACCGCCTACCGTATCAACCCCAACCATTAAAGTAGTTCAAGTTCCAGGGTTTGAAGCATTGATACTAGTTTTAGCTCTTGTTGCCATGGTTTTAATATTCAAATACCGTAAAAAGGATAAACGATAATAGAAATGAAAGAAGTAGCCAAACTCTGCAAATCTCTTAAAAAAGATTTTAAACCAAGAATTACAGATACAAAAAAACTTGTTGGATGCTGGTCTGAGAAAGACGTTTTAAATAAAAAAATAGTTGATGCTTTTGTAATAATATTCAGAACTAGAGGTTGCTCTTGGGCCTTTAATTCTGGTTGCAGCATGTGTGGCTATTTCAATGATAGTAGCTGGTCCAATGTAACTGATAACGATCTCTTAACACAGTTTGACACTGCTATGAAAAAATACAATGGCCAAAAGTTTGTAAAAATATTTAATTCTGGTAGTTTTCTTGATGATAAAGAGATATCACCTAAGATTCAAGAAAAAATCTTAGGCACACTTGCCGAAAAAACAGATAAAGTTTCTATAGAATCAAGACCTGAGTTTATTACAGATAAAAAACTCAGTAAAATAAAGAAAATAATGGGTTCTAAAATCTTTGAGATTGGAGTCGGCCTTGAAACAGCTGATGACAATATCAGGATAAACAATATTAACAAAGGATTCACTTTTAAGGATTACAAAAAAGCTGCAGACATAATAAAAAAATATGGTTTTAGTTTGAAAACATATGTACTAATCAAACCGCCATTTGTCTCTGAGAAAATGACAATAGATGATGCAATTCAGACTGTTGATAAAATCAAGAATATCACAGATGTAATTTCCTTTAATCCCTGCAATGTCCAAAGGAATACTGTGGTTGAATATTTGTGGAAACGAAGGGAATATCGTCCACCATGGCTATTTAGTGTTGTAGAAATTCTAAAAGAAAGTAAAAAAATAACAAATAATGTGTTGTTAAAATGCGATATTTCTGGGGGGGGAAGTATACGCGGTCCGCATAATTGTAAATCCTGTGATAAAAACTATTTGAAAGCAATATCAGATTTCTCACTAAGCCAAAAAATCAATGTATTTAATAACCTAAATTGTGAATGTAAAGAAAAATGGTTGGACCAACTTGATTTAGAGGAATTAAGTTTTGGTTCGCTTGTCAACATGTATGGATAGATTAATATGGGCGATAAAGTAAAAAAAGATGAAACAGTGGTACTGGTAGACACAAATTTTAATAAATATTTTATAGACACTGGTGGAAAAACAGACAAATACAAAGGAGTGGGAGTCATAAATCCTGTCGACCTTATTGGAATTGAATATGGTACACAAACTAAGATTAAAGACAAAGAATTCTGGATATTCAAACCATCTTTGATGGACAAACTTCATGGATTAAAGCGGAAAGCACAGATCATTCTTCCCAGAGATTCTGCTCATATAATTACAAATTGCGCTATAGAATCTGGACACACTGTATTGGAAGCAGGAATTGGGTCTGGATCTCTGACAATTGCTCTTGCTAATGCTGTTGCACCTAATGGAAAAGTTATCTCATATGATATTAGAGAAGATTTTATTAAGCATGCAGTAAAGAACCTAAAAATCATGGAATTGGATGACTTCGTTAGAACAGAGAATAGAGATGTAACAAAAGGAATTAAGGAAAAAAACTTGGATGCAATAATTCTTGATATTCCAAACCCATGGGGTGCAGTATCTCACGCTTGGAAAGCCTTGAAAGTAGGCGGTTATCTCTGTACTTATTCTCCATTGATTTCACAAGTTGAGCAAAGTGTTAATGAAATTCACAAACATGGCTTTATTGAGATAAAAACATATGAAAATATACAGAGAGAGATGGTTGTATCAAAGCATGGAACTAGACCTAGTTTCAATATGCTAGGTCATACCGGTTATCTGACTTTTGCAAGGAAAGTTATTGATTAAATTTTTCTGAAGAGGTTTTAGAAATGAAAACCTCTCAATTAAATCATATATCCTTAATCTTGACTTTTGTATTTCGACTGTTAGTGTAGTTGTTTGTGTTCTACCTGCATCGTCTGTTGCTGTGAGTGTTATCTCATACGTTCCTTTTTTGTTATATGCGTGAGTTATATTCTCCCCAGTTAGAATAGTGCCATCTCCAAAGTTCCATTCATATTTGAATGGTCCTGGTCCGTTACATGCTTCTCCATGAACAGATACCATATTATTCTTTTTCTCAGTCAATTCTGCTTCAACTATAAGTTGAGGCCAATATTTTCTATCAAGAAACGTCCATGGGATTCCATATGTTTCATCCCAGATTTCTTCAGGCAATGGAGGTGTTTTTGCACTAGTTGCATTTTCTTCAAATAAATTAAGCTCACCATAATAATTATCAATCATGTGTGGAGCATTGAACAAGAAATGTCCACTCATGATATATGCTGCTACTTGAGTTGCAACAAATTCAATGAATGTTTGTATGGTAGCTGTAACCGGATCCCCTCCACTTTTTAGTAATAAAAACACCCAGAGAGCAACCCAATACATTGCCAATTCAGAATAAATGAGTGGTTTAGCCCATTTGAACGCTTCCTCTGCTGAGATAAAACCATCATCATTTTTGTCTTTTGCATGAAACATAAATTTTTGATTGCATGCGACAGCTAAACCAAAGGTCATTGGGAAACCAATTAAATACGAGGCTCTGCCAATAGTATTCTCAAAAGTTGATACAATTACTACGCGTCCTTCCTGATCAACGTCGTATTCATCGCCAGCTAAGCCGCCGCTTAAACACGACTCAAAGATTAGTAACATTCCTTTTGCATTGATTTGTGAAAGATATTCGTTTAACTCATCGTCAGTGATATAGTTCTTGATTGTTCCATTTTCTTTTTTTATGTCATATGGACATATTACTTCATCAGTCCCATCCTCTTCATCAAGTGGTGCTTCGTCAGGTACCTCGCTTCCATGCCCTTGCCATGAGAACAAAAATACATCGTTCGAATCAACCTTTTCAGACATTTCTGTTAGTGCATTAAGTATGTTATTTACTGTGGCCTGCTTGTTTATCAATAATATTATGTTATCTTCTTTCCAGTTTGGTGTATTTAGAATTGATTTGTAAAACGATGAGAGCTTCCAAGTTGCTATTGGTGGAAGTGGTGATTTTGGGATATTATTGTCTGGATTTGAATATTCTGAACATGCTGCAATAACTGCATAGTATTCTGTATCCCCATTTGCTTCAATAATTGGTTTTTGTTCAATATGCTGGTTTATTGTTTCTGCACCAAATGCTGGTATAAAAGAAACACCAAGCAATAAACAAACAATTCCAACAGACAGCATAATTTTTATATTTTTATTCTCCTTCATACCTCTAACCTCTCCAAAATCTAGTATTAATAATACACTAATATATTATAAATTTAATTATCCAAAATATATACAATTACCGAAATTTGAAGAATTTTTATTTAAGTGTTACGCCACGCTGATTTTGATAATTACCAGATTTTTTATCGTAGAGTTCAGATGGAACAGACATCATATTTTCAAAAACAATCTGACAAAAACGATCGCCAATAGGGATTTCAAGAGGCTCATCACTAGAATTGAAGCAGCCTATCGTCAAGGTACCATGAAATCCAGCGTCTACCTTTCCAAAACTGGCCATTACACCTTTTCGTGCATAGCTAGAACGTATCCAAAGTTGAGATGTGATTTTTGGACCCATTTTAACAAATTCTTTGGTACTAATTGCAAACCACGTTTGAGGCGGAATTACAGCCATCCCTTCTTTGATGTGCTCATCGGTTTTTCTGATATATATTTCATCAATTGAGAGATCGTAGCCATTCGGTGTTAAATTTTTTTCAATAAACGGCTCTATCCCCAATTCATTTTTCTCTATCGCTTCTTTAATATCAATGTCTGAAAGTATACTCATAACAAATCACTTTTTATTTTATTGTAACGCTATTTATTTTTACATCAGTTAAAGGCTTATCTTGTCTATCTGTTTGAACCTTTGATATTTTCTCTACTACATCCATTCCTTCAATTACTTTTCCGAATATTGTATGTTTTCCATCAAGCCAAGGTGTTGGTGCAACAGTTATAAAAAACTGACTGCCACCGGTATGCGGCCTACCAGTATTTGCCATTGACAAGATTCCCTTGGTGTCATGTTTAAGACTTGGATGAAATTCATCTTGAATTGTATATCCTGGGCCACCATAACCTGTACCATGTGGGCAGCCAGTTTGTATCATAAAATTTGGAATTACTCTATGAAAAATAAGACCGTTATAAAATCCCTTGTCAACAAGTTTCATAAAGTTTCCAACAGTAAGTGGTGCTTTATCTATGTAAAGCTCAGTTTTGAAATTACCCATGCTTGTTTCAAATAATGCTATTTTGTTTACCATGCCTTTCATACTCCTTTATTATCATTCTATTGTAATTGAGTTTATTATAACATCAACATATGGTTTATTGTTATTATCGGTGTTATCTGGATCAAGTTTAGATATATTATCTACCACATCCATTCCTTCAATTACTTTTCCAAAAACAGCATGCTTACTAGTTAAAGGTTCTTTATCATAATCTAATCTTGTGTTATTGACAACATTTATAAAAAACTGACTACCGCCTGTATTAGGACCACGATTTGCCATAGAAATTGTTCCTCGGACGTTGCTTAAATCCTTATTAAACTCGTCAGGAATGACCCAAGAGTCAGGATCATTAGGGCTACCGTAGCCTTCATGATATTCTGCAGCATGCCCTCCAAATCCCGTTCCTAGTGGATCGCCCCCTTGTATCATAAAATTATTAATAACTCTATGGAATATTACTCCATCATAATATCCTTCATTTGCCAAATCAATAAAATTATTAACAGTAATTGGAACTTTATCTAAAAATAACTCAACTTTAAATTCACCCATTGTTGTATTAAATATTGCAACTGGATTGCTGGTTACTACATTTTTTCCATCATTTGAGTTTAATGATGAAAATATTACATAAAAACCTGAAAAGAGTAGCATTATAATAATAAAAAAAACTAAAGCCATCGCAAACTTATTTCTTTTTACGGCTTTGATTGTGCTTGTTTTTTGAACAGGTCTTGACCTTCTTCTATCACTTGAAGCATGTTTGGCAGACATAATATTCGAGTTTTGGAATACTATATCTATTAAAAAAGTATTTGGAGGAAATAAAAAAGAGAAAAGATTATTTTATTAGACTTTCAACGTATTTGATTGAATCCTGCTGAGAATAAAGCTCAACATTATTGCCAGAATCTAGCTTCCCTTCTGCAACCAATGAATATACTGCAAATACCGGCTCAACGT
>Ga0190359_1000427_pt1 | contig 28546 bp, 23 predicted proteins | sample 48721823_MG_FD_161269 | JGI IMG/M metagenome (GOLD analysis project Ga0190359, IMG submission 161269) | Hydrothermal vent microbial mat bacterial communities from Southern Trench, Guaymas Basin, Mexico - 4872-18-2-3_MG | ecosystem: Environmental > Aquatic > Marine > Hydrothermal vents >... | reverse complement strand
AGACAGGGTATCATCATGGGGTTGTTAATAATATTTTCGGCGCTGGCGATGAGAAATTCACGCCTTCCTTGTCCGTCTCCTGACGGATTGTCCGCCTTTTGGCGGATTAAATAAATTCATGTTTGTTTCATCTGATCAAAAAGACAATCTTATGACATTTTTGTAAAAATGAAATCTTTCTTAAAAAAAATAATTCCTGAAAAATTATTTGAATTTCTAAAGTCTTTCTATTATTTTTTTCTGAATAAATATAAGACTTATTATTACCGGTTTTTTCAATTTAGATACAAAAAGATCGTCAGGCAGGTACGAAAAAAAGATAAAATCAAGGTTGCTTTTTTTCTAATACATGAGGCTGTCTGGAAATATGAAGGAGTTTACAGGTTGATGGAGAAAGATGAAAGATTTGACCCGGTAGTTATTATTTGTCCATATATCCTATATGGTGAAACAACCATGTTCAAAGAAATGGATCAGGCTTATAATTCATTCTTTAATAGGGGTTATCATGTGATCAGTACTTATGACAAGAACAGCAAGAAGTGGTTGGACATTAAAGAGATGGTTGATCCTGACATTGTGTTTTTCACAAACCCTCATCCGCTGACAAAGGATGAATATTATATTGGTAATTTTCCCAAGACTCTGACATGCTATGTCCCTTATACTTTTCAAACCACATATCATTATAATCAAAACTATAATAGATTCTTTCATAATGTTCTTTGGAAAGCATACTATCAAACAGACATCCACAAAAAGATTGCTGCAAAATATGCAATGAACCGGGCGAAGAATGTTGTGGTAACAGGTTACCCGGGCATTGATGGATTCCTGAAAGAAGGTGAATACAGGTTGGATAAAAAGAGAACAGATTCAAAAAAGAAAATTATCTGGGCACCTCATCACACAATCGAAGGAGAAGGGATGGACCTAAATTTCTCCAATTTCTTGCGTTATCATGGATTTATAATCGAACTTGCAAAAGAATATAGACACAAAATTTTCATCACTTTCAAACCGCATCCAAATTTAAGACCTAAGCTGAACAAAATCTGGGGTCAGGAAAAAACGGACAGATATTATAAATTTTGGCAGGAAAACGATTTTTGTGCCCTGAATGAAGGGGACTATCAAAAGTTATTTATTGAGTCGGATGCCATGATCCATGATTGCGATTCTTTTCTCGGGGAATATCTTGCTCTGAATAAACCGGTATTATATACGGATCATGATAACCATGTGAAAGATCGATTGAATGAATTCGGAAAGCCGGCTTTTGATATGCATTACCATGCAAAAAATGAAAGAGAGATCATGAATTTTATTGTTGATGTTGTGTTGAATGAAGATGACAGAATGGAAAAGATGAGGGAGAATTGGGTTAAAAAATATATTATCCCTCCCAACTCAAAAAAGGCATCCGTAAATATTTTTGTGGATTTGAAAAATTCACTTGAAATTGGTGAATAAGCCCAACGGATTTTCGTGTTTTTACTCTCTGTATTTGAAACAGAGACAATGTTGATATTATTCAGATAATACCAGTGCCAGATCAAACATTAAAAGACAAAACAGTTAAAGGGATTGCATGGAAAGCTATTGACAGATTTTTTGTTACCGGTATTACATTTGTTTTTGGGATCATTTTAGCCCGTATTTTAATGCCCTCTGATTATGGATTGATTGGAATGTTGGCGATATTTTTTGCTTTCTCTCAATTGTTTGTGGAAAGCGGATTTTCAAAAGCCTTAATACAAAAAAAAAATCGTACAGATGTAGACTATTCCACTATTTTCTTTTTTAACCTGGCTGTTAGTCTGTTTTTTTATGTTATTCTTTATTTATCGGCTCATTCTATTGCAGTTTTTTTTAATGAACCCCGACTGAAACTCATCACAAGAATATTATCCTTGAATATTATCATTAATTCATTGTCGTTGGTCCAGACAACACGCCTGATGATTAAGCTTGACTTCAAGACACAGGCGGTTATCTCCCTGATATCTGTGACTGTAAGCGGTTTGACAGCCATTTATCTTGCACATTATGGCTTTGGTGTATGGGCATTGGTAATGCAGAATATTATAAGAACAACACTCAGGACTTTGTTGCTGTTTTATTACAATAAGTGGTTCCCGCTACCTGTTTTCAGTTTTTCATCGTTCAGGGAACTTTTCGGATTTTCATCAAAATTGTTGGCAGCGGGTACGGTTGCAATACTTTTTCAGAATATATATTCTTTGGTCATCGGTAAGTTTTTTGCTGCAAAAGAACTCGGATATTATACTAAAGCGAAGCAGTATCCACAATTATTTTCAAATACACTAACAACGATCCTGGAAAGTGTATCCTTTCCAGTTCTTTCCTCATTACAGGATAGTCCAAAGCAGATGATATCGGTATACAGGCGTTTTATGAGGGTTATTGTTTTTTTTGTCATGCCGTCCCTGACACTTTTTGCGGTTCTGGCTGAACCCATCATCCATATTCTTTTGACGGATAAATGGCTGCCGGCGGTACCACTTCTGCAATGGTTGTGCTTTGCCAGGATGATAACACCAATAAGTTCACTTAACATGAACATTCTCAATGCCATTGGACGAAGCGATCTTTTTTTAAAAATAGATATTGCTAAAATTCCTGTGGCGATTATTGTTTTGTTTATTACTGTCCCAATGGGTGTTACTGCGATTGTAATAGGGAATCTTGTAACGACGTTCATAAATTTCTTTTTCAATACTTATTATCCCGGTAAATTTTTTGGTTTTGGTGCTTTCAAACAACTTAGTGAAATGAGGGAAGTTGCACTTGCTACCCTTGTTATGGCCGGAAGCGTATTTGGTATTATGAAGTTATTACCCAGTGAATTGTTACATATTTTAGTAGGTGTGCCTGTTGGGATGATTGTCTATTTGTTAATGGCACACATTCTGAACATTAAAGAAAAACGAGAAATAACGATGATCATCGTTTCTTTCCTTAAAAAGAAAACTGTCTAATCTACAAGAGGATATGAAAAAAACTGAAATACGAAGCATTGCATTTTTTTATCCAAGCAAGAATTTTGGCGGTGCGGAGAATTTGATTATTAGGCTAACGCAGCAACTATTGGCAAGGAACTATAAAATTACAATCATTGATTATAAAAATGGGGTAGTCATTTCAAAATTAAGAAATTTAGAAGGGATCAGGTTCCTGGAGTATTTTGATAACAAACCCTTGTTCCTTAGCCGCATAACTCATTTAGTCAGTTTTTCATTAAGGATTGAAAACATTAGGAGACAATTCATTGTGAGAGACAGAATAGTTTTATTGATATGGTTTATACATCCTTATCATATATTTCGTCTTATAGAACCAATTCCGTGGAATGTTGCTCAATATTTATATATGAACTATAAACGAAAGATCAGACAAATGCTCACGGATATGGATAAAAAGAGTAGCGTGGTGTTTATGTGTAATGAGAACTATTATATCTCAAAAGAATATTTCGGACTGAAATTTATGCCGAAATATTTACAAATCCCGGTTAATGGATCAAACTATGAGATGGTGAAAAAATATGAAGACAGAGGGCAACTATCGTTTGTATGGCTGGGCCGACTGGCTGTTGAAAAGGTAAATATATTGATATATGTATTGCATGAAGTAAAAAAACACATTGAGCAAAAAAACATTTTTATAGATTTCTATATTGTGGGTAGTGGTTCTGCGGGGATTGTATTAAATAGATATTTGGATGACTACAGCTCGGACCATATTAATATAAAAAGGATAGAAATGATCCCTCCAGAGGATCTGAGAGAATTCTTGAAGGACAAAAAGTTGTTATTTGCGATGGGAACTTCCGCACTGGAGGGAGGAATCTTAGGGCTACCGACGATCCTTCTGGATTACAGTTATTATGATTATAGAAAGATCATAAAGAAAGGCTATAAATTCAAATGGTTGTATCAGACCCGGGATTATAAGATAGGGAGTAATATATTCAAAAACTTTAAGGCAATTGAAAGCGAGAATAAACTGGAAATGGATGATATTTTTGATACAATCATTGATCCGGTAAAAAGTAAAGAGATTGCACAGAATTGTCAGAAATATAGCTATATTCATCATAGAATGGGTGTCGTTATCCAAAAAATGTCGGAAATACTGAAGAATGCTTCATTTACGATTCAAGAGCTTGTTGTTTACGACTTGTCAAAAAATATTTTTGAACGTGTATCAGATAGTGTTTATATTTTCGGTAAAAAAATCAAGAAAAATATAACCAGATGAAGATAAAAACGTTAGTACTATTTTGTGTAACGTTGATAATGCTAAGGTTTTTCAGTGCGGGGGGTGTGCCGGATTCATTGATAGAACCCGTTATGACTTTGTTTTCGTGGGGGATTGTTTTTTCATATTTCATTCTGTTGGCAAAACCCGGAAAGATCCATGTGCCTGACTCTTTTAAAGTACCTGTTACTCTGATTCTTATTTCCATATTTATCAGTATGGTGTCTGCATATCTTTATCGTGATCAGAGTTTCTTTTATTCACTGCGTGGTTACAAGAATTTTTATGTGTTTTTTCTCTATTTCATTTTGTTTAGGTTGGATTTCACATATAGGGAGATCCTTAAACTTTCCATTGTATTATTTTTTATCACATTATTTGTCTATTGTGTTGATATTTTTACTTTCCCTGATTCTTATTTTGCTTCTCATACCTTTTCTAGGAGAGGCGCTTTTACTATACGTTTTTATGGAAAAGGATTCACCGTTCTTGGGATATTTTACTTTTTAAATGCATATTTCCGCGAAAAAAAGTTCTATTATTTTTTGTTATATGTTATTGGATTTGTTTTTCTCACTTTTTACAGCGCTTCACGTCTAATGCTACTATCTATAATATTAGGCACATTAATGATCTTATATTACAACAGGAAGGAGGTTGAAAAATACTTTTTTTATATTGTGCCTACCATTATGATATTTGTAATGATTGGGGTATATTATTTGGAGACATATATTTTAAATTTATATTCTCTTACAATCAGCCAATTAAATGCGTATGATACAGATGTCCGTTATCGTGCAATAAAGTTTTTTACAAGGGACTTCCAGATCAATTCTTTTACCAGAATTTTAGGCAACGGATATCCTGCGATCGGGAAATATAGTGCTTATATTGAGCAAATAAATCTCAATCATGGGTTTTATACCGAAGATTTAGGATTAATCGGTTTCTGGACTCATTTTGGCATATTGGGTGTTGTAGCGTGGATTATGATTTTCAAAAAGATTTTTCTGGGGAAAACGAATGTTAACAATATTTTTATAAAAGCTTATTTCATCATTTTGTTTATTACTGTTGTTAGTGGTTATACAATTTTCTCACCGGGTTATATGATCACAACCGTTTTTTGTTTATTCTTATTCGATAAAAACAAAGAACAAATAGTTGAAAAGGGAATATGAATATTTTATTTATCAGTTCACGTGACGTTCATGATAAATTTCAAGGAGCTCCTCAGTGCACTAATCGGAATTATGAGTCTTTTTGTGCGCTTATAGGAAAGGAACAAGTAGGTGTGGTAAATTTGGATCCGGGAATAGATGAAACACTTAAGCAAAAAATAAAAAAAAGAATTAATATATTGCATGGCTTTTATTGGGGGCTATCTAAAAAAAAAATCAGGCAAATTTTAAAAACTGCCCGGGATTACGAAGTGATATTTATTGATTCATCATTTCATGGGATAATTGCATATTATTTAAAGAAATGGGGTTATAAAGGGAAGATAATCTGTCATTTTCATAATGCAGAGATTGTTTTACGGCTGGAAAAAGCAAAAAGAAATCCACTTAAATTGTGGGAGATTGGGGTTGTTTATTTTAATGAAAAGAAGGCATTTGATTATGCGGATGAAGTGGTTGTGTTGAATAAGCGTGATAAAAATACATTGCAAAAATTTTATGGAAAAAGAGATTGTCAGATCATTCCGATCAGTATGATAGATGTTTTTCACGGTGCGGTGAAAAAAGATGAACCAATCTCGGATCCTCCGGTATTTCTTTTTATCGGAGGCGATCATTATGCTAATTTTCATGGAATAAGATGGTTTATCCATAATGTACTCGATGAAGTGAATATTAAATTGCAAATTGCCGGAAGGGGGATGGAAAAACTGAAGAAAAAATTTTCCGGTCCAAAGTTGGAAATATTGGATTTTGTTCCTGATCTATCCGATGTAATTAAGAAAGCTGATTTTATTATTAGTCCCGTTTTTAAAGGGGGAGGAATGAAGGTGAAAACCTGTGAAGCACTGATGTATGGGAAAAATATAATAGGGACCAAAGAATCTTTTGAGGGGTATGAAGTTGATCCTTCAAAGGCCGGATCAATATGTGAGAGTAAAAAAGAATTTATTCATACCATTCATTCAATTCCTGTTAATTTTCATAAAAAATATAATGAATATACCAGGAAATGTTATGAGGAGAATTACTCCTTTCAGGCCACCTTGGGAAAATTTAGAAAATTACTTGATTGAAACACTTCGATATGAATAGAATTGCTGTATTACTAACCAGCTATAACAGAAAAGAAAATACATTAAAATGTCTTGGATCATTACAAACAGCGATTACAAGATTATCTCAAAATATGCACTTTGATATATTTCTTGTGGATGATGGATCCACCGACGGGACATCAGTTTCTATTGCAAAAAGTTTCCCGGAAGTTAAAATTATCAATGGATCGGGGAATTTATTCTGGTCCGGAGGTATGAGGCTTGCATGGCAAACTTCGCTTTCTGAGATCATCGATTACGACGGTTACCTATTATTAAATGATGATGTTGTATTACAAAAAGATTTTTTTGAGAAAATATTAATTACACATGAATACAGTTTAAAAAAGTTTGGGACGTCAGGAATTTATTCATGCGCAACAAAAGATCCGGTGATACAGAATGTTTCATATGGAGGAGGAATAATTAAGAAAATATTGTTTTTTAAAAAATTAAAAAAAATTCTTCCGGGAGAAGAACCTCAGGTTATAAATATTGCGAATGCAAATATATTGTTGGTAACGAAAAATGTGGTTGAAAAAGTAGGGATCATTGATGAGCATTATATTCATAGATTTGGTGATTATGATTTGACACTGAGAGCATCAAAACAAAACATCCCAGTTTTATTGTGTCCGGGAATCGGAGGTTTTTGCTCAAAAAATAAAATTGGTTTCTGGATGCCTCAAAAATCCTCTCTTAGAGAGAGAATAAACTATCTGTATCATCCCTTAGGTTTAAGTTACAATGAGCAGATCTATTATCTGAGAAAACATTTTAAGTTCCAGCTCCCATATTATTTTATAATGCTTTGGATGAAGACATTATTCCCTGTTTTATGGAAAGTATTTAAGTTGAAAGAAGAATTAAGAACCTGATATTCTGTAAATGTATCAGAGATATTATCTCTATAAATATTTCAGAGACATTATTTTCATGGGAGAGCGAACCGGGCAAAGCGGGCTCACGAACAGTTTTACTGTGAGTAACCGGTTACATAGGTGAAGAAAATTTTTATTTTCTTCATTTAAAATAAAAATTAAACTACAGATGAAAATAATTATTAATGCAGACGATTTCGGATTAAATTCAGAAGTCAATCATGCGATCATAAAATCTTTTTTGGATGGAGTTGTCAATAGTACTACTATCATGGCAAATATGCCTGGTTTTGAAGAGGCTGTAGAGCTGTCGAATAAATTTGGTTTTACAGATAAAATTGGGGTACACCTCAATCTGGATGAAGGTTCATATGTAAAGTCAGAGAACCTGCAAAAAGAATTATTTTTCTTAAGGAAAATCTCAAAAAATAGAAACAGGCTTTTTTATATTCCAAAAAAGTTAAAGAATATGATATATGAAGAGTTTGTTGCTCAAATTGAGAAGGTAAGAAAAAAGGGTTTGCGGATAACTCACTTGGATACCCACCACCATATTCATGAAATATTACCTATTTTGAAAATGATCTTTGTATTATTAAAAAGATATAATATTCCAGCGGTAAGGATTATAAATAACCTGAATAAAAATACACAATTCATTAAAAAAACATATCGCAATTATTTAAATAATCGGATTATTAAATCAGGGTTTAACTTTACGGAATATTTTGGGAACCAAATCGAATCCATAGCTTTCCTGAAAGGTATTTCGAATTCTTTTGGTCATGAAAAATTAGAAATTATGGTTCATCCTGTTTATAATAAGAAAGGAGAACTCGTCGACAAAATAAATGATAATGAAATCAGTTTTGACATAGTTAAAGAATTTATTAAATTGAGAGGTATGAGATTTTTAGCGTGATCGGTTGGATATTAGCTTTTTATTAAAAATTAGTTGTAAGTAAAATGAATCCAATTTTAAGGCAGACATTATCAATTATTCGTTATCCGAAAGTATTCCTTTTTTCTAAAAGAATGGGAAAAAACAATCATTTTGGGCCTCATGGACATTTCCTTCATCCAGAAGAAATATTTTTTGGGGATAACGTATATATAGGTCCGTATTTTTATATTTCGGCAAGAAATTTAAAATTTGGTAACAATATTATGATTGGGCCAAGACTTTTACTGGAATGTGATGATCATGTGTTTGACAATGTTGGTAAAACTATATGGTCCACGCGAAATGAAAGGAAGATAGGCTTTGTAACCATAGAAGACGATGTTTGGATTGGGGGAAATGTTACGATTTTGAAAAATGTAAAAATAAGTGAGGGTGCAATAATTGGTGCGGGAAGTCTTATAATAAGAGATTTACCTCCCTACTCGATTTGTGTTGGCAGTCCCTGCAAAGCTGTTAAACCCCGTTTTACACCTGTTAAGCTTGCAAAACATCTGAAACATGTTGCTTCAAAATATTCATTGGATGAGATATTGGATTTTTGGGAGAAAAACAAGATCATATGAAAAATGTTCTGATGTTATATCCGAATATGCTTTTTTATAAAGTTGCAATATTCAATAAATTAAGTGATTATCTAAGAAAAAGCGGGTACAATCTGATCATTTGGTATAGGAGGATGTATGATCCTTTTAATGAATGTCATTTCAATCATATTGATTATAAAATGACCCGTAACGAGTATAAAAGAGTTATAAAAGAATATAAAACAGACATTATTATAAACATTTTATTTAAAAAAGACCCGGGAATATTTTTTTATTTTTTTTCTATTTTATATGCAAAATTCCATAATATACCTGTATTGTATTACGGCCATGGTTTTCATCTACAAAAAAATCAATCCTGGAGAGACTTTTTATATAATTTAACCTATTTGCTTTTTGACGGAATTATTTTATATTCTCCAAAGGAAAAAAACAGATTATGGAAATTTTATCATAATAAAGTCACATTTGCGATAAATACATTGGATATAGAAGATACCCGTGTTGCTAAAAAGAGAGAACAAATTAAACAGGAATTGAATATTACAGAACAAAAAATAATACTTACAACCGGGAGATTACACTCACGAAAAAAGATCAAAATATTAAGTGATATTTTTCTCAAGAACTATTCGGATTCATCTGAAGTAGCTTGGATAATTGTAGGGCCTGATCTCAGCAACGAGATTAAAACAGCAATAATGGGGATTAAAAATATTTATTATTTGGGACCTATTTATGAAAAACAAAAAATAGCAGAGATTTTTTCCATTGCAGACATATATTGTGTCCCTGGAGCTTTAGGTTTAGGTATTGTCGAAGCTATTTATTGGGGATTACCTATTGTGACGATGAATGTGAACCATGGCCCTGAAGCCTTTTTGTTAAGGAATAAAGAAAATGCCCTTGTTGCTCGAGATAAGGAGGAATTGGAAAACTGTATTAAAGAAATACTTGTTGATGATGATAGAAGAAACATATTTTCAATAAATGCAAAGAAAATATTTTTTCAAGAAGCAACATTGGATAAGATGTTTACAGGATTTGTTTCCCAACTTACAAGATTTTATTGATTATCATTTCCTGGATATTATACTTAAAATTTATAGGAAATGTTAAGCGACAAAATTATTCATTTTTAATTTTGATAGATCTCTAAATATTTGATCATGAAACAACTAATTCAGAATTTTAAGACAGGGAAATTATATGTGGATGATGTACCTGTCCCTTCGTTATCAGAGGGGATGGTATTGGTTGAGAATAAATATTCACTGATAAGTGCAGGGACTGAACGCAGTACGGTAAAAGTAGCTCAATCCGGAATTCTGGGCAAAGCAAGGCAACGCCCGGATTTGGTTGCACAGGTGTTGCAGAATGTCAGAAAGGAAGGGCTGTCGGCAACTCTTAAAAAAGTTAAAACCAAGCTTGATTCATTAAAAGCTCTGGGATATAGTTCTTCCGGAAAGGTTCTTGCATCACTTGATCAAAGGGGCACTATTAAACCCGGAGACCGGGTTGCTTGTGCAGGCCAGGATTATGCCTCGCACGCCGAGATTGTTTCAGTACCACAAAATCTTGTAGCCAGAATCCCGGATAATGTCTCTTATGAGGAAGCTGCGTTTACCACGGTAGGTGCGATAGCCCTTCAGGGTGTCAGACAAGCTGAATCAAGAATAGGAGAAAAGGTTTGTGTAATTGGATTGGGGCTCTTAGGCCAAATTACATGTCAATTACTAAAAGCAAACGGTTGTTCTGTTTTTGGTATTGATCTGGATTCGGAATTAGTAAAACTTGCGCTGGAATTTGCCACACACAAAGCAATGGCCCGGGATGATGCGAATCTGATAGCAGCTTGTGATAATTTTACAAAAGGGCGGGGATTTGATTTCGTTATCATAACGGCTGCTACCCACTCAAATGATCCGATTGAATTATCTGCAGAGATCGTACGAAAAAAGGGGAAGGTGATCATCGTGGGTGCAGTAAAAATGGATATTCCAAGAGATCCTCATTTTTATCGTAAAGAACTGGATCTGCGTATGTCCTGTTCATACGGTCCCGGAAGATATGATCGGGAATATGAAGAAAACGGGCATGACTATCCCTATGCTTATGTGCGGTGGACCGAGCAACGAAATATGGAAGCTTTCCTTGATATTTTGTCTCAGGGAAAAATAAACATGAAACCTTTAATATCTTATGTGTTTGATATTAATGAGGCGGCCAATGCGTATGATATTGTTACAGGTAAAAAGAAAAATAAACACATAGGTATTTTATTAAAGTATGAAGAAAAAAATCTTAGTGAAAAGAGAACATTCATAAGAACAAATAATAATCCTGTTAAGGATATAAATGTTGGATTAATAGGAGCGGGAAGTTTTGCACAAAATTACCTGATCCCCAATATTATTTCTTATGGAGCTTTACTTGATGGTGTTGTAACCGCACGGGGGATTACTGCCAAAAATGTGGCGGACAAATTCAAATTCAATTTTTGTTCATCAAATCCAAATGATATTTTAAATAATAAGGAAATCAATACGGTATTCATAGCAACACCTCATTCCTCGCATGCTGAGCTGGTCGTTAAAGCACTGGATGACGGAAAAAAGGTTTTTGTGGAAAAACCTTTGGCAATAAATGCTGATCAACTAAATTCTGTAATTGAAGTAAAGAATAAGAATAACCATCCGCTTATGGTGGGTTTTAACCGGCGTTTTTCTCCGATTAGCAGCTTAATTAAAAAAGAATTTGAGAATGCGGATGAACCTTTGGTTGTAAATATACGTGTCAATGCCGGCGTTATCCCAAAAGAACATTGGATTCAACAACCGGAAATTGGTGGAGGAAGGATTATCGGAGAAGTATGTCATTTTATTGATCTGATGCAATTCTTTACCGATGCTGATCCTGTAAAAGTTTATGCAGTGACTATTGATACCTTGAATGAAAAAATGATCCCGGAAGACAATGTGGCTATTACTATTAAATTTAGTGACGGTTCTGTCGGAAATCTGACTTATCTTGCGAATGGGAATCCATTGGTCCCCAAGGAGAATATTGAAATATTCGGAGCGGGTATTATTGGGGTGATTCAAGATTTTAAAAGTGGGATAATATACAAAAACAGGAAACCAATAAAAGTTAATAATACAGGGAAAGGCCATAAAGAGGAAGTGTTTACCTTTCTTGACTCAATCAAAGAAGGGAGAGAAAGTCCGATCAGTTTCCGGTCTGTTTGTTTGACCACTTTAACGACTTTTAAGATCTTGGATAGTCTTCGTACAGGTTTACCGCAGAATATTGACTTAAATATGTTTTAATATTTACGTTTTGCAATTTGCATTTTATTTAGATGAATGAATTGATAAAAACCTCTTTCCAAAAGCTTGCAACTTATTGTGAACAAGAGGATTTTAAAGGGTTTGATCCTTATGACGGATTGAATAGTAAATTATTTCAGGCACTTCCTTTGCTGAAAAAGAACAAGCTAGCCCGATTGGCCTGGATACAGTTATTCAAAAAATCTCCGGTTAATTTAAGACCAATTACAGGAGTAAAAAAAGATTATAATCCGAAAGCCTTAGGATTGTTTTTATCCGGGTATTGTAATTTATATAAACTGGATCCTCAGGAGAAATATCTTGAAAAGATTGTTTATCTATCAGATAAGTTGATGGCCTTAATGAACCGTGAATGGAGTGGTGCCTGCTGGGGATACAACTTCGACTGGCAGGCCAGGGCGTTTTTTCAACCGAAAAACACACCTACTGTGGTAGCGACGTCTTTTATTGTTAATTCTTTGTTGGACGCATATGAGATACTAAAAGAGTCGAAGTTGTTGGAAATTTCCAGAAGTGCATGTTCTTTTGTTCTTAAGGATTTAAATCGTACATATAATCGACAGGGAGATTTTGTATTTTCATATTCACCTTTGGATAAGAGTGTTGTTTTCAATGCTTCATTATTAGGTAGCCGTTTACTTGCACGGGTCTATTCCTATACAGGAGAAAAAGAACTTATTCAATATGCGGGGAAATCCGTAGCGTATTGTTGCAATTATCAGAAAAGCAATGGTGAATGGAGTTATGGAATACTTCCTTTTCATGATTGGGTTGATAGTTTTCACACCGGATATAATCTTGAGTGCATATCTGAGTATATGAAATACAGTGGTGACAAGAGGTTTAATGAAAATCTTAAAAAGGGATTTGATTATTATCTGAAGACATTTTTTACGGATGAAGGGGTCTCGAAATATTATAATAATTCTGTTTATCCGATTGATATTCATTGTCCTGCCCAGTTGGTCATGACGGTATCCCGTCAGGGGAAGTTTAATGATCATAAAGATTTAGTAGATAAAGTCCTTGATTGGACTATAATGAATATGCAATCCAGACAGGGATATTTCTTCTATCAGATTCACAAATATTTTTCATCAGGAATTCCCTATATGAGATGGGCACAGTCTTGGATGTTTTATGCATTAAGTGAATATTTGAAAAAGATAAGTAGTAGATGAAAATTGATTTTCTTGGAATACCCGTGGATGCATTAACTATGCAGGAAACATTGGGAAAGATTGATCAGGCGATCAAAAATGATCAAAAAATAAATCATGTGGTGATCAATGCAGGCAAAGTTGTGGCTATGCAAAAGGACAGGGATTTATTTAATAGTGTAATATCCTGTGACATTATAAATGCTGATGGTCAGAGTATTGTTTGGGCAGCTCGTTTTATGGGTAAAAAAATCCCTGAAAGGGTAGCCGGGATAGATCTTATGATAAATTTGTTAGAACTTGCGAAAAATAATAATTATAAATGTTTTTTTTTCGGAGCAAAAGAAGAGGTAATTAATAAAGTTATTATAACAATTGAAAAAAAATTTGGTAAGGAGATCATTGCAGGTTACAGAAATGGCTATTTCTCAAAAATGGAAGAAAAAAGTGTTGCCGAGCAAATAGCAAAAAGTAATGCGCATATTTTATTTGTGGCTTTTTCTTCCCCAAAAAAGGAAAATTTTTTATTCAAGTATAGAGGTGTTTTACAGGATATAAATTTTACCATGGGTGTTGGTGGGTCATTTGATGTTATTGCAGGTGTGGTAAAAAGGGCTCCTGTATGGATGCAAAAGATAGGCATGGAATGGTTATATCGATTTTTACAAGAGCCTATGCGAATGTGGCGCAGGTATCTGATAGGAAATATAATATTTTTATGGTTAGTAATTACTAAAGGTTTAAAAAATACCTGGAAATGCAATAAACAAAAAGAGAAAAATTTTTCAAAGTAGAATGAAATACTACAATCTTTCCAAGTTTAATGATAAATTGTTAAAAATAATTTTCCCTGAAATTATGGGTAATGTTCATTATAATTTTGGACTTTCTGGGTTGTGCTGTTGCAACCAGCTTTCATAATCTGTTTCTTCCCAAGGCATATTACGCGAGTATCTATACATCCATGGATATAATTTCCCCTTGCCGGGGATAATATATTTTCGTATATCCATGATAAGTTTTGCCGGATTTCCCATAACGAGGGAATAGTCAGGGACGTTTTTATTTATTACGCTGTTAGCTCCCAGTAAACAATTATTCCCAACATGAATTCCTGAAAGGATAGTGCAATGAGCCCCAATTTGAGTATAATCCGAAATTTTTGCTCCTTTTAAATCATATGAAGGAGGATATGGGTCATTGGTTAAAACAACATAGGGGTAAATGAAAATAAAATTACCTATCGTTGAAAATTGAGCAATGTGGACATTGCTGTAAAGTCGACAATAATGACCGATTGTTACATTTCCCTGAATGTCTGAGAGTGTCCCTATGACCGTATGATATCCTACAGTATTGTTTTCTCTGAGTGTAACCCTGTGTCCGGTTGTTACATTTCTCTCCAGTTTGTTTCCTGCATAAATGATAGTGTGGCTCCTTATGAGAGAGTTGTGCCCGATAATAGTAGTAGGATTGGTGTAATCCTTATTTGAATAATATTCATTTAATGGTTCTCCGATTATACAATTATGAGCAATGGTAGTATTTTCTTCAATAATTACATTATCAAAAATAATAGTATTGTCTCCAATGCGTACGTTTTTCCCAATAGCTGCCTTCGGGCTTATTTGTACATTATGGTTGTTGAACATCATTTTGATTAAAATAATATTTCGTAATTTTGTAATACAGTTTTTATTTTGGAATAATTATAATAAATGTTTTAATACGGAGATAATATATGCCATATCCGAAATTGTGTATCTCTGATCAATAGGTAAAGGGATTAAAAAGTTTGTAAGATACTGTTCGAAGTCATCTTTTTTTGTTACAGTATATACATTTTCCCAAAGTGTAGGGACATATATATTTTTTTTAATTAGAAGTTTTCTTATTCCCTCTTTTTTGTATAGAAAAGGGTAAAACATGGGGCCCGATAAGTCATCCAAATCAATTGAAAGTTCATTCTTGTCAACGAGCTCATTATGCAGATACAAAAAATTCCTTTCTCTGATAGTTTTTGGCGTATCATAATCAATGCTGGTTAATGCCATTTCTGTAAATCGGGACATTCTCCGGATAGGTTGGTTATATAATGTTTTATCATTTTTAAGAAAATCAGGGTATGCAGCATTGGCACCTAATTCAATTCTTTTAACTAAGTGTGAAATACGTTTAAAAGAGAAATCCTGTTCTATTTCGTTTGAAGGTAAAAATTTATCCGTATATAAATATGCTCCGTCTGGTACCCCAAAAAACTTTCTGGCCGAATAAAAAGTGTCCGTATTCTTAACTCGTTTTTGATAAAAAGCTTGGGAATTATCGATAATTAAGTTTTTAAATTTTTTGGATAGTCTGTTAATAACTTTCTGCTTTAAACCAAAATAATTTGTATAAAGAACGGGATCATCTTTACTATTTTCTTCGTTAATTTCTGGTTCGAGGTTCGAGTCTATATGATAGTATTCAAATTCAATATTTAATTTTTGTATTGGCTCCAACATCACGTCACAGGTATAATAAGGCATAAATATCTTATTAATATTTTTTGCCTTAAGAATATATTCAAAACAATTTCTGGCTGTGTTTAATGCTATGGCATTGGGATGGAATGATTGTTTTTGATTAAATTCCAGTTCAAAATAACCACCGATTTCTTTCATCTTATCAATCTTAATAAAAATGGATACTAAAGTATTTTTTCTTTTGCCTGACCAGGATAGGGAATTTATTTATTCCTATGGGGAGAAAAGCAGTATATTCTTCTGATGTCTTATGTCATTTTTTTATTTTTTAACAATTAGTTTTCTTCTCCAGAAACTTTTTTTATCCGGCACGGTATGGTAGGAATAGGTATGTGTATAACCATATCGCTTGTCTGGCCGTATATCATTTAGCACGATATATCTGTTTCTGAACTCATTTTGTTCAAACTCTTCCAAATAATATTTTAACGTTTTTTTGGTTGTAAAATTCTGACGGATTATATAAAGTACAATATCGGAATGTTTCATTAGCAAATAAGCATCAGCGACAGGACCGATAGGAGGTGTGTCTATAATTATATAATCGTATTTTAACTTTAAGAACTTGAATAATTCCGGATTTTTATCCGATTCAATCAGTTCTGCAGGGTTGGGGGAAGGAGTGCCGGAGAATATGACATCGAGGTTTTTAACGGAAGTCTGATGGATATAATCCTTAACCGCAGCATTGTCAATCAAATAGTTACTTAGTCCCGGTTTTGATTCGTTATTAAAAAGCTTGTCCATATTTCCGGATTTTCTTAAGTCGAATCCCAACAATATTACTTTTTTATTTAATAAAGAAAGACTGACTGCCAAATTGAAAGAAATGAATGTTTTTCCTTCCTGTTCAGTTGACGAAGTGATCAGTATCACCTGTTTTTGTTGTCCTTTCAGGAGAAAGTTCAACCCTGTCCGGACCGAACGGAAAGATTCGGCAACAGGAGAGGAGGGAAAGATAGTGAATACACTGTTGGATTTATCGTTGTTGTGCAGGATCTTTCCAAGTATGGGAATAGTTGTCAGGGATTTAATATCGTCAATGCCGGATATTTTATCGTTGAGTAAGAATTTTATGAAAAGGAAGCTACCCGGAAAGAAAAAAGCCAAAAAAATGGCGAATGCGTAATTAAATATTGCTTTTGGTGAAGAAATCCCCTGGTAGTGTGCTTTTTCTATTATTTCACTGTCTGGCAGGATAGAGGCTTTGGCGATCTGGGCTTCGGCCCGCTTTTGCAGTAAAAAGTTATAGATCTCGTTGTTCAGATTGAATTTCCGCTCATATCCTAGTAACTGAGTTTGGGTTTGAGGGAGTTGGCTTTCCTGGAACTTATATCGTTCAATATTTGCATTTATTTCATCCAGTTTGGACTGGGTACTACGGATATAAAACTGGATGTTTTCAGCAATGGAATTTCTTAAATCCCTGACTTGAGCGGTTAGTGTCTTGTATCGGGGATTCCGTTGCAGATTTTTTTCTTCCATTGTGTTTCTTTCTGCATTGTAGTTAGCCAGTTGCTGGATCATGGTATTCAATACCGGGTCATTAACTCCCATGGAAGAGGGGGCCAGCATGTTAGGCGAATCTTTGTTCTCTTCAAAATATTTAAATAATTCTTTATAAAAACGCAGGTTTTGAAGCATATCGTTTTTTTGGTTCTCCAGAGTTTGAATATATTGTGATATCTGTAAAGTCTTTTGATCGATATCCATAACCTGGTGTTGTTTCTTGAAATATTGCAATTGACCTTCAGCCAGGTTCAGGGAAGATGAGATATTAGAGAGTTCCTTATCAATATAATCAATGGTCGTTTCCGCCAAATAACTTTTTTTAATCAGATCTCTTTGAATATAGTTGGATGCCAGTTTATTAAGAAAATCCTGTGTCTTTTTAATATTTGGCCCTTTGAAAAATACATCTACCACAGTAGCTTCCAGGGCAGATTGTTCCACCACCAGACCGGATTGATAAATGCGGGATAAATTATTAATGTTCTGGAATGAAAAGTAAAGATCTTTATTATCAAATTCCTTGTTATACCTTGAGTTTAATAGTACCCTGAAAGAATAATCCGGCCCCTGGATGGTGTCCCCAAATTTGGCTTTTACATTTAAAAGAAATTTGTCAGGATTATCTATGACCATGTCCTTCTGAAAATCGTAAATATCAACATCTTTTGCGTTGATGCTGATTGAATATTCTTTGTCATTGATAATGTTTATATAAAAATAAACCCCTACCGGTTGGGCATGTTTTTCATTCAGTACGATTTCAAACGGAGCATCACCATACATTTCCCTGAGTATAAGATAGGGATAATTGCGAAAAGGCCAATACCGAAAAGGGACATAATTTTCCTTGTAATAATAGGATACTTTCAAATTCAGATCTTCGATGGTTTTTCTAATCAGTGGCAGGGATTGAAGAATAACCATTTCATTCTCTATGTCCTTGGATTGTTGTACAAGGCTAAATCCCTGCAAAAAATCATCCGGCTTCATATTTCGGTTTCTGTTATTTTCTGATGTGGAAATCAGTAATTTTAAGCCTACATTGTAAATCGGAGCTGTGTATTTGTTGTATAAATAAGTCAGAGCCATGAAAAGGATAAGAAAACCGGCAAAAATATACCAATAATGTATCATTTCCAGTATAATTGTTCTTAATACCTGAGGTTCTTCTTGTATATGTTTATTATTATTCTTCATAGATATTTCTTTCAGACTATTAATACAGATGCAGGTAGCTTAACACCAAAATAACGGTTGACGCGGCAGACAGGACCAGCGAGAACGGGAAAGTGTTTAAGCCCAAATGTCTTCTTTTTAACGGTTCCACATAGATTACATCATTGGGTTTTATATAGAAATTTTTTGATCCCAAAAAGTTTTCGTTTGTCAGGTCCACATATCTCCGAGTGATCACATTGTTTTCTTCCCGTAAGATCATGACTTTTTTCCGGTTTCCGTATGTGGAAATATCTCCGGCATACCCTAACGCTTGGAAAATATTGATACGCTGGTCATGAAATAAGTATCTTCCGGGATTGGTTACTTCTCCCAAAACCGTAACCGTTTTGTTTACAAACTTAATGGTTACTGAGGGGGTGGCGATCATTCCTACCAAAGATTTTTCTGTTACATTAGCAGCTTCATTCAGTGTTAATCCTGCCAGTCGTAAATTCCCAATGGGGGGAAGTCTTATATATCCGTCTTCATTAACCAGATAACTAACCAGAGTGATATCTTCCCTAACCACATAATCCTCTACGCTTTGTTTAAAGATATTGGATTCTTCATCTTCCGATTTGATCCGTATGTATAATTCATCTCCCGGTTGTATTGTTCTTGGTTTTTTCTGAATAGTATTGAAATCAACTTTATTTTCTTTTCCCGGTTGAACATATACTGCCTGCTTATTTGTTACACAGGAAACGGAGAAGAAGAGTATTCCGGGGAGAAAGAGTAGCGAAGGTAATCTTAGTGCTTTTTTTTTGCTGAAATGCAGGAGAATATTCATTTTAAAAGTTTTTTATGTGCATTTTCAAAGCTACACAAAATATAAGTATGTAGTCAATCATAAGCTTATATTAATAAAAACGTTCAAAATATATTATTTGTTTCAAAAATTTATTATTAATGATTCTTATTTTGATAAAAGGAGGGATATTTTAGTTAAAAGGAATGGTATAAATCAGTTATGCATGTACCATAAACAGAAAGACAATAGCTGAAAGCTTATTTAAACAACAGAAGCATTTTTTAGCTGTTTTTTCATTTTCCCAGATACTGTTGATACGTCATCCGGATTCCCTTCTCCAGCTTAATTTTAGATTTCCATCCCAATGATTCAAGTCTGGAAACATCTAAAAGTTTTCTTTGGGTTCCCTCAGGTTTGGCACTATCCCAGAAAGTCTCTCCGCAGAAACCAATGGTATCCTGCATCATCTCAGCCAACTTTTTTATACTGAGATCTGTACCGGTGCCAATGTTAACATGTGTGTTTCTGATGGGCTCATGGATATCCAGTCCGATTGAAAATTTAACAAGATCACGAAAATCAATTGTATTCATGAGAAAAAGGCAGGCATCTGACAAGTCATCCACGTGAAGGAATTCACGTTTTGGATTGCCAGTACCCCATAATGTTATTTGACACAAATTATGCGAATTATTGCGAATAAGTTGGATTCCGTACTTTTTTAATACATTTGTGATATGCGAACAAGATGCTTTTCCGTCTATTCCCTCGATAGGATTTTTATTTAGGTCTTTACGAATAGCATTCCAGTCATCATTTTCCAGACACTTCCCCAAATGAAATTTTCGTAATAAAGCAGGAAAGACGTGAGAAGTTTCCAGATCATAATTGTCGTTGGGGCCATACAGGTTGGTTGGCATTACGGGGATGAAGTTTGTGCCGTATTGGATATTATATGCTTCACACATTTTCATTCCGGCGATCTTGGCTATGGCATATGGTTCATTGGTATACTCGAGCTCTGATGTCAGCAGATACTCCTCTTTCATAGGCTGGGGTGCGTTTTTGGGATAGATGCATGAGCTTCCCAGGAACAATAGTTTTTTCACACCGTGGAGATAAGCCTGGTGGATGACATTGTTTTGAATTTGCAGGTTTTCATAGATAAATTGTGCCCGGTAGGTATTGTTGGCAACAATTCCTCCTACTGTTCCTGCAGCCAGAAATACATATTCCGGCCTGTTTTTTTTAAAAAAGGCTTCGACGGAAATCTGATCTGTCAGGTCCAGCTCCTTGTGCGTACGAGTGACAAGATTCCTGTAACCTTCTTTTTGAAGTCGCCGTAAAAATGCAGAACCTACCAAACCTGTATGTCCTGCAATATAAATCCGTGCATGTTTATCCATGATTGTTGGAAATTTTATATCCACCTTCTTTCAGATACTTTTCTTTTTGCATGATTTCCAAGTCACTTGCGACCATTTCCTTTACGAGAGAAGGTAAATCGTAAGTTGGCTGCCATCCCAGTTTTTCTTTTGCTTTTGTAGCATCTCCTAACAGCAGGTCCACTTCGGTAGGTCTGAAATAGCGAGGATCTACTGCAATGACTTCTTTCCCTTTTTCCAGCTGGAATTCCTCATTGTCACAAGATCTCACATATCCTTTTTCCTCGTTTCCATCGCCTCTGAAATCCAGTTTTATTCCAAGCTCCCCGAAAGCCATGATTAGCAGGTCACGGATAGTGGTTGTAATACCTGTAGCTATTACAAAATCTTCAGGTTGTTTCTGTTGCAGGATCAGATACATGGCTTCGATATAATCCCGTGCATGGCCCCAATCTCTTTTGGCAGAAAGGTTTCCCAGATAGATCTTGTCTTGCATCCCCAGTGCAATACGGGCTACGGCCCGGGTGATCTTCCGGGTCACAAAAGTTTCTCCTCTTATTGGTGATTCGTGGTTGAACAGGATACCGTTACAGGCGAACATATTGTATGCTTCCCGGTAATTTACAGTGATCCAGTATGCGTATAATTTTGCCACTGCATATGGGCTCCGGGGATAAAAAGGCGTTCTTTCGTTTTGTGGTACCTGTTGAGCCAAACCATATAATTCACTGGTAGATGCCTGGTAAAACTTTGTTTTTTCTGTAAGGCCCAGTAACCGGATGGCCTCAAGAATACGCAGTGTCCCCAAGCCGTCTGCATTAGCCGTATACTCTGGGGTTTCGAAAGATACATGTACATGGCTCATCGCCGCCAGATTGTATATCTCATCCGGTTGTACTTCCTGGATGATTCTGATAAGATTCGTAGAGTCAGTAAGATCACCGTAATGAAGAATAAACCTGGGATCTTCTACATGAGGATCCTGATACAGATGATCTATCCGTTCGGTGTTGAATAGTGAACTCCGGCGTTTTATTCCGTGTGCGATATATCCTTTGTTAAGCAGAAATTCTGCAAGATAGGCACCATCCTGACCGGTTATTCCGGTTATTAGTGCTGTTTTGTGGTTCTCGGTTCTCGGTTCTCGGTTCTCGGTTCTCGGTTCCCGGTTCATAGTTAATAAAGATTAAGAGTATTTTTGCCCTTTATAATCAGAAGATTTTAGATATCGAATCATTCCTAAGTTAAGCTTAATTGTTCGATTTGCCAGCAAGTATCCTTTATTGAATTCTTCATCAATAATATATTTCCTGTCTAATGCACGGTACAACTGGGATTGGGACTCAGCCAGAGATCCGTTGGAGATAAATAAGAATTGGATAAACTCCTTATTGCCCCCTCTGTTGAAGTCTTCTGCAATATTATCCATACCGGAGCCACTTGAGGCTCTGATTTGATCAACTAGTGTATAATCTTTTGAAAATAGATCTTTCTTAGTAATTTCAAAAATAAACTGACTTAACTCTCTGGCTTTTTGCCAACTCTCCAGATCTTCAAACTTTTTTATTTGTGCCATATGTTAAAACTAAATATCCTTCAAATACTATGAACTCAGAACCGGGAACCAGGAACTCAGAAATCTTTCCTCCTTATCTTAATTCGGATTGTGTTTTCCAAAGGAATTTCCGATAACAACACCAGATATCCACCTCCACCGGCTCCGGAGAGCTTCCATCCAAGTGCTTTATCCCGGAAATGGTCAATGATTTTTTCAATTTCTCTATTGATCATAGCCGGGAACATGTCGGTTTGTGCATGAAAAGAATCCAAAAAATATTTCCCAAACTCTTTGATGTCTTTCTTTTTTATTGCATCCCAGGTTCCTTCTGCTGCTTCAGCCAATTTTTGCACTCCTGCTTTTGAGATATTGGTTTTTTTTAGCGGGTCATATTCCTGTGGGCGGGGCCAGAGAAAATGAAAAAAGAGATGTTTCTCTACCCATTGTAAAATTTCTTCATCCAGGATGGATTCAATAGCTGCAGGCCAGTATTCTCCTTTTTCATAATATAATCTGTTGATTCCCGGCATCATCATACCAATGGAGTCCTGGGAGCCTGAGACATCTTTCTGACTTGGGGGATTGTCATACCGGAAGAGAATACGGGCCAGCTTTTCAGGTTTTTCCAATGGGACTCCCATAGGCCAGAGTTCCAATGCACGTCGTCGTGTGCTGGTGGCCATTCCTCCCCGTTCAAAAAAATCGACAGTAGGTTCCAGGGATGCAACGATCGCAGCGCCCGGATGATATTTTGAAACATAAGGCTGGTCTATCCAAGTCCCGGCGAGATCGATCCGATAGGGTATAGGTTTGACGCTACGCAGAGCGGTAGTTGACCGGGGTGGCAGGTTGGCATGTGGGATGCGTTTCAGCACAATGTATTCAATTCCACGATCCCGGCAAAGTTGTTCTTTTGTGGGGGTATGACCATCTTCATTTACTAAAAAAATGTCCGGCTGTACTTCATCCAGGGTAGGTAAAAAGTCGAGGATGCCAGAACCTTTGTTGATAATGACCTTTTTTACGCTCTTCAGGTTTTCCAGCATGTATTTTCTTTCCAGCTCGGAATTGATGGTCTCCCGGGCTTTTAGTTCATAAACGGTCTTATCAGATCCAAGTCCTACATACACCTCTCCGTACCGAGCAGCTTCATTGAGAAAGGCTACATGCCCGCTATGCAGCATATCGAAGCACCCTGAGACGAAAACTTTTTTGGTTCTGAGTTCAGAGTTTGTCGTGTTGTGTTTTTGGTTTCGATTTGTAGGTTGATTTTCCGGATGCTGATGCATGGTTTTGAACTTTGGTACAAATTGTCGGCCAATAGAAAGGCCTTATATTATACAAATGTAGGAATATTTCCGAAAAAATGCCTGGAGGGACTTGCAAAATCCACTTATAAGTTTTGCAGTACTACCTGTTGTATGTTGTTCTCAAATTTAGCCTTAACCCAAATTGAAAATATACAAGTGTAAAGTATTCTTTCCCAGTAGTATATATTTTTAAAATTTACAATTGGGTCACTACATTTAATTTTTTAATATAAGGTCTAAGCCTCCACCCAAGTGCCTCATATATTTGTACTGTTTCTTTATTAGGACGGGCACATACTCTGGCATAAATCTTTTTGTCTTTTTTGGCATTTATGCTCACTGTGGCACATTGTTGGGACTGCATCATGGTTGATATTTTTGACCAACTATGATTAAGTCCTTTGTCCTTCAGGCCAAGCCTTATGTAGTTAACATCTGATATGCCAGTAACCTCATCCATATATGAGGTTCTATGTACTTATCTTTCTGATGGAATATCGGCCGGATGTCCAAATCATTCTTCAGGCACCTGAAGCTGGCTTCCACTTCCCGGGTATCTAATACTTATAAGTTTTACCGTCTTTCCTATTCTTTTTATCAACAACTCGTATAAACATGACGCAAAATACAAAACGGAAATTTAACAAACAGACCTGTGGGTTACCACACGAATGTTTCAAATATATTATATATATCTGTGTATTAGATTATAAAGATTTCTAGAAAAAAATATTGCCTGAATTTGATGCTTTTTTATGAATTTTTGATCCGGAATTTTCAACTCGGGTTAAGCAGGGAATTATCCGGGATGCTGACAGAACACTAACACTTATAATCTGTATTGAGCAGGAATTAACTCATAAGGTATCTTATAATATCTATTGATGATATTTATTCATTGATTTATAAAGAGATTAGTCAGCGTTGAGAAGCTAATGTTCAATACGATTGGACACACAGGATAAACAAGATCAGCCTGTATTGATGTCCTGCAAATTAATCTTTTATGCAACGAATATACAGGCCATCTGGTTTTCTTGAATAGTTTCGGTATAAATAACTGCTTTTATGATCAATAACAAAATCCCATATAATATCCCCGAAAACTACGCTCGATGACCACCAGTAGCCGTTCAATCCAGCGCCATAAAAATTACCGTCATTATTCCTGTAACCACCAGGAGAAGCGCCAAAAGTTTTCTCACTTTTCAACTCTTTTCCGGCAATGTCGCTGCCGCCCAAGAAAGAGATTAACTGCAACCACTCTGCTTCAGAAGGCACATGGTATCCTTTAGGAATTAATCCCCGGGGATCATTTATAGCGAACCAGTTGTATATTTTGCCATATCTTTTACCATTTGATTTATTGTTATCATAATAACAATATGCGGGTTTCTTATCTCTTCCTGCCTGAATCCATTCAGCCTTTGTCCTTGCCTCAGGGATTGGGTCACCATTCCTGAAAGTGCTCAGATCAAGGTTATTTTTCATCCAAACCTGATCTCCGATTTTTATTGTTTCAAATAATAATACGCCCTCTGCCTTTTGCTCAACTGAAACAGTACCCTGCCTGATGTAATAGGTTCCACCGGGCTTGGTTAAAAAATTTATTTTCCCACTTTGAGCTGAAAATTCAAGCTGTTTTTTATAACCATCTTCAATTACTATAGAATATCCTGGCCAGGGATTCAGGAAGGAGCAGGGTAACCCTTTTTCACTATGGATTTCAACATATGATACCTTCCCATCGACTAATTCACTAGAGACAAGGAATGCTCCCTGTGCCCTTAGTCTTTTAAATTTTGCGGCTGGTTCAGGCCATCCGGCGAAGAGCCTTAAAAATCCCTCCTGGCTTTGTAGCATGGCCGCATTAATATATTCGATATTTGCTATACTTTCAGTTCCATGACCTCCTGTCGGGACAGTAAAATTCCGTCTCATTTTCTTTGTCAGAAGAATCTTGAACCAGTCCAGTAGACTTTGGGCTGGATATCCTCCTTTAACAGCAGAAGCCCACAGGAAACCTGTAGAACAGATATGTGGTGATTCCCATGGATTAAAAGCATCAAGGGTATTTATATATCTTCTCTTCAGGTCATCGTGAGAACTCATTGTTACTTCAGTGGTATGTCCGGCTAAGAATGCTATACCGGGCCAGTTATTCCCTCCGCTGACCCCTTCTTCATCGCACAATTTAAATACGTCCATCCCGCATAAATTCATGGTTGGCAAATCTTTCATATTAAGTACTATATCCTTCCAGAGCACCCTCTTGTCAGCATCAGTATCAAGAATAATACTATAACGGATCATATTTCTGAAAAATTCTTTTACAAAGGCATTGTCAAGCGTTGGATTATTATTGTCATTGCTTTTCCACTCTTGGAATGCGGCGTATTTTATAATCCACTTACCATCTTCTTTAACCAGGTATGCTTCCCAGAAATCTGCTATCTCTTTTAAATACGGATAAGCAATCTTTTCAAGATAATCTTCATCCTGGGTGTAGTTACAATACCATGTAATAGGTAATGCGGCCCATACAGCTCCGGATAACATTCCCATATAGAGGTCACCGGATGCAGAATTTCCCCAGGGGGCCTGGGTGATTGGCTCAAGGATTCCAGGAATACCATCTTTGAATTTGGAACCCCAACGGTTACCGGTTATGAAATTAATATCACCTCTTTGTGCTCTCTTCCTGCCTTCCGCTTCCCAATCGTAGCGTTGTTGTATATAAGGAAGCAGCAGTTCGGGACGGTTGCTGGATGCAAATCCGACTACTGTTGACTGGTGATTATAGCTGAGAGTGTAGTTACCATCCCAATTAGGTTTGTCGGTAGTGACCCATGCCCCAAAAAGACCCGGACAGATACTGCCTTCCCTGTAACAGCATGCTGCCTCATAAAGAGCACCATAATAGAACTTCTCTAACAGAGTGTCATAAGTTCTGACAAATGATTTCAACCAGTAGTTTTTCCACCATTTTAGGTGTGCATCGTGTAGTAAGCCGATGGTGTTATCATTTTGCTTTTCTGCCAAGGTTATCGATTCAGTAATATGATCAGTAATATTTTTACCTGAGTGTACTGCTGTAATAACATATATCCTTTTACCAGGTTCAAGTGTAAAAGTCGTAATGGTTTTATTATTACCAGATAAGCTTATATTGTAATCAGCACCTATAACCTTTGTGGCTAGTGCTGCCCTGCAAACCCAGTCAACATCCTTCCCGCTTTGGGTTTCGCGGCTAGCCCACCCGATGCTTTTTCCTGAGACACCATTTGATACAGGATACAGGGCAGTATTGGTAATATGGCTCCATGTCTCTAAACTGATATTAATAGCATCTGTACCGGAGGTCCATATTTCATTAATCACCAGGTCACTCGTGGCAGATACCCATGTACGTATGTTCAATGATCCATAGTCCAGGTGGGTTCTGATCTCTGCATTCAGCATGTCTTGTTCCTGTTTGACTCCTGTACCTGAACCTCCGGTAGCAATAATATCAACTCCACCAATTGGAAGAGGTTTGGCATTCAAATGAGCCCCTGTCCAGAAATTCGTAGTAGTAATATAAAAGCGGGCCCAATTATTGTCACTGGCTCCCACAACACCTACCTTACCGTTTCCAAGGAGAGGACCATCAGGCATCCCTGAAGTAGCTATATTGTTATTTACACCAGAATAAATACCTATACAGTTTGTTAATACTTCCTGAATCTCTGTCCAATCATCATCTGATTGAGCTCTAATAGGATAGTTAATTACAACTGCTACAAATAGAATTAAAATATTTCCAGAGATTTTCATTATTACTTCAAATTAATAAGATGTGTATTTCAATTGAAAAGTATACCAGTATTTTAATTTTAAAAGTATATCATTTTTTTGAAAAAAAAAATACATATCGGACATGCCCTATATGTATCTGGAGCACTGATAAAGCTTGATTTTATGATGATATTTTTCATTTCTGCAATATTTTTCTGGTTTCTTTCAGAAGATAGGATTCTCCGTTCAGATTCACAAAGAGACATGCCCGAACTCATCACAGAATACCAGGTCATATTTTTCAAATTTGTTTTCCAACTGGTTAAGTGTTTTCTGAGCATGCGATTCGCGGAGTTGGGTTAACAGTTTGTGGATCGTTATAAAAAGTACCTTATATTCCTGCATACACGCTTTTATTCCCAGGCCTGTGGCTATGTGGGTCTTTCCGATTCCCGGATTGCCGGCCAGGAACAAAATAGTGATTGGTCCCGTAACTTATCGTTGAGTATTTATCTATTCTAAATTCCCGACTCTCCGAACAGGTCATCGGTACCGGTGCCGGCCATAAATGTTCTTTCTCTTACAAAAACAGTTCTTTTGCCGTTTTCCCGGTTAGTTGCTGTGGTCTCTCATTTAACCTCTCTACAACTCACTCGAGGTATTGACGCGCTTGCTTAAGATTATCAAAACTGTTTCTCAATACAAAGGCTTTGCGACGAATGTATTTCACACTCCTTTCCACATGCCCTTTCTCATTTCCCCGGTAAGCTTTACTAAAACGATGGGTAAACCGGTAATATCCCCTCAACTGCAACAAGGCCGCCGTAGGCTCTTTTTCTTTATTACCTGTAAAACGGGTTACGGCCACACGGGTATTATTATAAACCATCGCTTTCCAAGTTCGGAATGGGTTGCCGGTTTGCCTTTGCATGCACTGCGGCGGAGCGATGAAGAGCGGGAAGGAGGTTTTTTTTATAAACTATTTTTACTATCTTGTCATACGATAAGCGTTAAAACAGTTATACGATGAGTTTCATTAGTCTTA
>Ga0190359_1000426_pt1 | contig 28609 bp, 24 predicted proteins | sample 48721823_MG_FD_161269 | JGI IMG/M metagenome (GOLD analysis project Ga0190359, IMG submission 161269) | Hydrothermal vent microbial mat bacterial communities from Southern Trench, Guaymas Basin, Mexico - 4872-18-2-3_MG | ecosystem: Environmental > Aquatic > Marine > Hydrothermal vents >... | reverse complement strand
TTGATGAAGCACACTGTATCTCTGAATGGGGGCATGATTTCAGACCTGAATACCGGAGGATCCGCCCTATTGTTGACCAGATCGGCCGGGCACCCATCATGGCGTTAACAGCTACTGCTACTCCAAAAGTGCAGCATGACATTCAAAAGACGCTGGGTATCCCTGAAGCAGTGGTGTTTAAATCTTCATTTAACCGGAAAAATCTCTATTACGAAGTGCGGCCCAAAAGAGATCCGGAACGGCAAATAATTAAATACATCAAAGATCATCCCGGTCAGTCGGGTATTATATACTGCCTCAGTCGCAAGAAAGTGGAAGAATTGGCAGAGACACTGATCGTTAATGATATACGGGCTTTACCTTATCATGCGGGTATGGATGCCCAGACCCGTGCCGGCAACCAGGATAAATTTCTTATGGAGGAGGCAGAAGTTATTGTGGCCACAATTGCATTCGGTATGGGAATTGACAAACCGGATGTTCGTTTTGTGATTCATTATGACATCCCCAAAAGCCTTGAGGGATATTACCAGGAGACCGGGCGCTCCGGGAGAGATGGCGGTGAGGGTAATTGTATAGCTTTTTACAGTTATAAGGATATTCAAAAACTGGAAAAGTTTATGCAGGGTAAACCGGTGGCCGAACAGGAAATCGGCCGCCACCTGTTGCTTGAAACAGCCTCATATGCTGAGTCATCCATCTGCCGTAGAAAAATCCTGCTTCATTATTTTGGAGAGGAGTACCACGAAGAAAATTGTGGAAATTGTGATAATTGTTTGCATCCTAAAACACAATTTGAAGGGAAGGATTATATTGCACTGGTGTTACAGGCGGTAGAAGATGTTAAAGAGTCACAAAAATCGGAGCAGGTGGCCAAAGTGCTGTGCGGAGAGATTAACTCTGCCATAAAAGCATATAAATTAAATCAGTTAGCTATTTTTGGGCAGGGACAGGAAAAAGATGAACGGTTTTGGAATATGGTGATTCGACAGGCGTTGGTTGCCGGTCTGTTAGAAAAAGACATCGAAAATTATGGCCTTTTGAAGCTTACACCTAAAGGGAATGACTTTCTTAATAACCCCGTTTCATTTATGTTGACCGAAGATCAGGATTACAACGAAACACTTGACCAGATGCCCCCACGGAGTGGAGGATCAGGCGTTGTGGATCCGGAGCTTTACAGTCTTCTGAAAGACCTCCGGAAAAAAACCGCTCAACGTCTTAATTTGCCACCATTTGTAATTTTTCAGGATCCTTCACTGGAAGATATGGCTATCTATTACCCGGTTGACGTTAAAGAGCTGGCCAATATGACCGGTATCGGAGCCGGTAAAGCTCAACGATATGGTAAAGAGTTTGTAGAACTGATCCGGAAATATGTTGATGAAAACGAAATTGAACGGCCACAGGACATGATCGTTAAGTCAATCGTGAAAAAATCAAGTTTAAAAGTCAGTATCATCCAAAGTATTGACAGAAAGGTGCCACTGGATGTAATTGCAGAGTCAAAAGGGCTTGAAATGAATGAATTACTTAAAGAAATCGAATCTATTGTAAATAGCGGCACTAAAATTAATATCGATTATTTTATTGATGAGATCATGGATCAGGAGCACCAGGATGAGATTTTCAGTTATTTCAGAGAGGATGCTGAAACAGAATCCATCTCCGCTGCACTGGATGAGCTTGGCGAAGAAGAATATACCGAAGAAGACCTGCGTCTGATACGTATAAAATTTTTGTCTGAAATGGGGAACTGACCGGTTCCCGGTAAAATTACTGCCTGTGAATATTCTTGAGACTTATGGGTTAGATAAATCTTTTGGCCCAATTCATGCGGTTCAAAATCTCTCTCTTCAGGTTGAAGAGGGGCAGGTTTGTGGTATACTCGGGCCGAACGGGAGCGGGAAAACCACCACTCTGGGGATGATTCTGGGTACGACCCAACCGGATAAAGGATCTTATCGATGGTTTGAAAAGGGAAACGGACCTGAAATGAACCGTCAAATCGGAGCTTTGGTTGAAGGAGTGGGTTTTTATCCCTACCTGAACCTGATCCGTAATTTAAAAATATTATGCAGGATAAAAGGCGTAAAAGAGAGCGATATAGAACGGGTACTGAGGCTTACGGGTTTATGGTCACGGAGAAAATCAAAATTTTCAACACTCTCTTTCGGAATGAAACAACGACTGGCATTAGCCGGAGTATTGCTTGGCGATCCGAAAGTGCTGGTATTGGATGAACCTACCAATGGACTTGATCCCGAAGGTATTGCAGAAGTCAGGGAGTTGATTACCAAGGTTGCCGAAACCGGCAAAACCATTCTGCTTGCCAGCCATATCCTGGATGAAGTTGAAAAGGTATGTACTCATGTGGCGATCTTAAAACAAGGCAATTTGCTGGTTACCCGTCCGGTTGACGGTCTGACCAAAGCGCGTGAAACAGTTCTGCTGGCAGCTTCCTCCCGTTCTGATTTAAAAAAAGCGCTGGATGAAAGCGGCATGGTTGCTTCAATGGCTGTCCACGGGGAAGACGGTTTTGAGATAGAACTGATTAAGGGAGTGCAGGCAGCGGAATTAAATAAAAAACTGATTGGATCAGGTATTGTGCTGACCCGCCTGGAGATGAAAAAACAGACGCTCGAAGAGCAATTTCTTGAATTGGTAAAACACAATTAAAAGGTAGATTATGAAGAAGTTGCTGCGAATAGAAACGATTAAGGTGATGCCTTACGGAGTTTTTCAGGTACTGGGTATATTGTATTTGATCAGTTTTATCCTTTCTATTATCATTTTACCTCAAATTAAGCTTGAAACTTCTATAAATGAGGGTAGTACTGACTTGCTTGATCTGCCTTCCATGTTCAGCTTTCCGGTGATCTGGGATACCTATGCTTACCTGGCGGCAAAATCCAATATCTACCTGGCCATTTTGGTTATTTTTCTGGCCGGGAATGAGTTTTCTTACCTGACTTTCAGGCAACAGGTCATCACGGGTTTGTCGCGATCGGATCTGTTGAACGGCAAAGTTCTGACCATTTTTGCTATTTCTCTTGCCAATATGGTTGTTATTTTTCTGGCCGGAATACTGTATGGTGTGATTTTTACATCCGGTTATTCCGGATGGGATATGATTTCGCATCTGCCCAGCCTCGGGATATATTTTTTACAGGCGGTAAGTTATATGCTTATGGCGTTAATGCTGGCCGTTTGGCTGAGAAATAAAACTCTGGCCATAGTAGTATTGCTGGTATGGTCAGTCATTCTAGAACCATTGATCCGACTGGTGCTGAGAAAATATATTTGGGTGAAAATCGGGCTGTTTTTCCCGGTTCGCGTGATTTCAAGATTATCACCTTTTCCGGAAAATAACCTGATGGATATGATCAAGCAGAATGCCAATGCCCTGACGGCTGATTTTACCCAGAGTTTGCCTCTTTGGGCCAATCTGTTACTGGCGGGGGGATATGGTTTGTTGTTTTATTTTATTGCCCGCAAAATCTTACTTCGGCGGGATCTCTGACGGGTACATATTATGGTATCTTTCGCCCTTTCCAGGAATATTTTCCAAAAAGACTGATGATGCCGACCAGCACCACGTATGGGCTGTAGATGATCTGAAGGGGCAGAAAAAACCACCATCCTTTATTGAAATGATAAAATTGCATGGCTGCAGCCATTAAAGGAAGGTCTGCCGCTGTCTTAATTCCGAAAAGAATCAGCAGGAATCGGGGTGAAAAAAAACCAAAACAGGAACCCAGTGCAGCAGCAACAATGATAGTATTCAGTATAAATACGGTCAGGGTGACCAGTACCAATGCGGGATCGGTATATCCTTTGGCTTTTGAAGCCCAACGCCGTCGTTGGCTGAAAAATCCCGGTAATCCGCCGGCAGGTTTAGAGGAGACCAAAGCTTCGCGGGTTTTTACAAAATGAATTTTATTCCGGGATCCTTTTTTGAGTGCCTGCAGTAGAAAAACGTCATCCCCGGAGGCAAACCGGGTATCCAGTGCATGGCAGAATGTACGATAGGTTTCACGTCTGACACCCATATTCGGTGCATGTGCCATGATCGGGTGACCCAGTCCGCATGCTCCGCTGCTTGAAGCCATCAGGCTCATGTATTCAAGTTTTTGCAAATGGTCTTTAACCGAAGCAACCGGATCTATCATGACCGGACCCAACAGGAGGTCAGAAGAGTATTGGTTGAAGAAGGAGGCCATAGTTGAAATCCAACCCGGCGATGGGGAACAATCTGCATCTGTGAATAAAAAAAGAGAACCGTTTGCCAGTTCCTGTCCGGCAACCAATGCGGCTTTTTTACCTGATTGATATTCAGGCAGACTGATCAGCCGGCAGTTCGGTTGTGCATGCTGAAACTTCCGGATCTCCTCAACAGTCTGATCCGTAGAGTGGTCATCAATGAAAATGACTTCCCACAGATGTACAGGATAATTCTGCCGGCTTAACCCGTCAAACAGGCATTGAATCCGCCCCGACTCATTGCGGCAGGCTACCAGTATGGTTACGGGGATGGATGCAGTATTTTGAGGATGATAAACAGGAGTTTTCAGCCAGCCGATATAGAAAGCCCACACCATTAATATGTACATCCCGGAAAATAAAAATACTATAATGGTTAGTAGTGACATCCGGTGATTTAAAACAGTTCTTTAAAAAAATAGTAAATAATAAATCCGGTCACACCCATTTTTAATCCGGTGCCGATTAAAAATCCCAAAAGAGATCCCAGACCGGATTTAATGGCTTTATGAAAATCTTCAGAGTGTGTGAGCTCCCCGATTACAGCGCCTGCAAATGGTCCGAGTATTATTCCTATGGGCGGGAAAAAGAGGATACCAATCAGCAGACCGATGGTTGCTCCCCAGGTACCCCGACGTGAACCACCAAATTTTCTGGTTCCCCAAACAGGTGTCAGGTTATCCAGAATGGTAACTACTATTACAATGATGGCCCAGGTCCACAAAAACCGGGATCCGAATTGATGTGCATGGGTAAAGTGAAGCATCAGCAGTGCCAGATAGCTTATCGGAGGCCCGGGAAGAATGGGTACAATACATCCGATGAAACCAACGATCAGAAAAATAACTCCAAGGGAGATCAGAAGAATATCGAGTGACATAGTGTGCTTATATTTTAATTCGCGGTAGTAAAAATAATCCGATTAGTGCCGGAATAATAATATTAATGAGCCAAATTGTCCATGATGCAAAGAGAATGCCCGGGAGATCTGCTGTAAAGGGGCCCAGCAGAAAAAGGGTAACGGACCCCCGGATTCCGGGATCACCCAAAGAGGGGAAGGGAACCAGGGTAAGAAACAGATAGGTGGTACCCAGGCAGGCCCATCCATCCGGGATGGTGATATCCAAACCGAAAAACCGCATCAGGAGATAGAACTGCGTCAGGTATACTATGTATTTCATAGCAGAAAGAGTCAATACCCTGAGTTTGAATGATCCTTGAAGAATGGCCAGTGCATCTGAGATCTTTTGAAACTGGTTTTTAAATCCGATGCGGCCTGCCCACCTGACGGCTATATGTAATTTCATAAACAACCAGATGGCTCCGAAGCCGGTAATCAGGGCGCTCCCGAAAAGAAGCAGGATGCGGTGGTGTTCGGCTGTCGTGGCTTCACCGGTACGATAGAGATAATACAATGCAGCCGGGATCCCGAAAACCAGCGTGATGACGGTTTGGGCCAATGAATTAACCGAGGTCAGGCCGGTTGAGCCCACACGGTTTCCGGGTTGAAGAATAAAAGAACGGGTGACAATATCCCCGATCCGGTTGGGGGTCAGAATTGACATGCTGAGCCCGGTCAGAATACCCGTTAAAGCTTTCGCAGGAGAGAGCCTTTCAAGGGGCCGGATTACCAGACCCCATTTAAGGGTTTCAAATCCGAAATTTACCGGAACCAATAACAAAGGTAATACCAGAAAAATAAGCTGATAGCTGGTAAGCGAATCGAGTATCCGCGTTCCAACTCCTTCCCAGTGTTCGAAATTGGCTATCCGGTATGCCACATAACCCAGAGCGGCAAGCGAGAGAATTATTTTAAGCAGACCGGAGATTTTTTTGCCTATTGTCAAAATACCTATTTTTGGGTGGAGCCTTGAGTGGCTCTGTAAATGTATCAAATCAAAGGTAATGGTCGATCGGGTCAGAGCAAAAAAATATCTCGGGCAGCATTTTCTGCATCATCAGGCTACGGCAAAAAAAATTGTGGAGTTGTTTGGGGCGGTTGATGAAGCCATTGTACTGGAGGTAGGTCCGGGAATGGGAGTGTTGACCCGGCATTTGTTGAAGCGTTTTAATGAACGGTTATGGGTAGTTGAAATAGATCCGGAGTCAGTGGAATATCTAAAACGGGAACTGCCGGCTCTGGTACCGCATGTGCTTGCAGAAGATTTCCTGAAAATGGATCTTAGATCTCTGGGTGACAAGCCGTTGGCTATAATTGGAAATTTTCCTTACAACATCAGCAGTCAAATCCTGTTTCACCTGCTGGATTATCGTGGAGTGGTAACTGAAGTTGTCGGCATGTTCCAGCGTGAAGTTGCCAGGAGATTAGTAGCTTTACCCGGAAATCGTGATTATGGTATTTTGAGTGTATTAATGGATCTCTATTTCACGAGGTCCTACAAATTGACCGTACCGGAGCATTATTTCAGACCTCCTCCGCGGGTCAAGTCGGCCGTGGTACGGTTTACACGTAAACCTGATCCTGTTGAACCGGTGGATCACTCGCGCCTGGTGATGACGGTTAAGACCGCTTTTAACCAACGAAGGAAAATGCTGCGTAATGCGTTATCGGATTACTGGAATCCTGCATTGGAGGATACCGGATTGGGTAATCTGAGACCCGAACAGTTGCATCCCGAAGATTTTCTGAGAATCAGCCGGTTGATTGTTATGGTATGATGCGGGTAAAATGATAAATTTGTCAATATTTAAATAGCAACAGGTTGGAAAAGAAAAAGAAGATCCGTAGTGCACTACTATCGGTTTATCACAAAGATGGGCTGGATCCTGTTTTAAAGCAACTGGTTCAAAACCAGGTCAGGCTCATCAGTACCGGCGGAACCGCCGAATATATTCGTTCAAAAGGGTACGAGGTGACTACCGTAGAGTCACTGACCGGGTATCCCGGAATGCTGGGCGGACGTGTAAAAACACTGCATCCGAAAATATTCGGGGGAATACTCGGACGACGTGAAGTAGAGACCGACCGGGAGGATTTTACCCGTTTTGAGATACCTGAGATCGACCTGGTAGTGGTTGATCTGTATCCTTTTGAGCAGACTGTAGGGGAGGGGGGGAGTCATGATGAGATCATCGAAAAAATTGATATTGGAGGAATCACGTTGATCCGGGCTGCTGCAAAGAATTACCGGGATGTACTGGTAGTTTCATCGATGAATCAGTACCCGGCACTATTAGAGTTACTGGAAAATGGAGAAGGAGCGACCTCTTTGTTGCAACGGGAGCAGTTTGCCAAACAGGCGTTTGCAGTTAGTTCGGCTTATGATACGGCAATTTATCGCTATTTTACTCCCGAACTGGATGAGGGTTTCAGAAACTCGACCGGCCCGGCTCATATATTACGGTACGGAGAGAATCCCCATCAGAAGGGATTATTCTTCGGGGATTTCAATGCATTATTTGATCAGTTACATGGTAAGGAGATATCCTATAATAATCTTCTGGATGTGGATGCAGCAGTCAGGCTGGCTGACGAATTTACCGAACCCATGGTTGCTGTTTTAAAGCACAACAATGCATGTGGACTGGCACTTCGGAATTCTGTATTGGAAGCGTGGAAAGATGCTCTGGCCGGAGATCCCGTGTCGGCTTTTGGAGGGATTATTATTACGAACCGGAGATTGGATGAGGCTACTGCTTTGGAGATCAATAAGATTTTTTATGAAGTTGTGATTGCGCCTGAATATGATCCTTTGGCTCTGGAAGTGTTGATGCAGAAAAAAAAGCGGATTATTCTGCAGCGCAAAACGTCCCGGTTGCCGGATGAGCAGTTCAGGAGTTTGCTGAACGGCGTATTGTGGCAAGAACGTGACAGCCGCACTGAAGTTCCCGGGGATTTAAAAGTGGTCACGAAAAAAGCTCCGGACAAGCGACAGGTAAAAGATTTACTATTTGCCAATATTCTGGTAAAACATACGAAATCAAATGCGATTGTATTGGCTAAAAATGGTCAGTTACTTGCCAGCGGTGCCGGCCAGACATCCAGAATTGACGCATTACAGCAGGCTATTGACAAAGCCACGCGCTTTGGTTTTGATCTTCATGGAGCAGTGATGGCTTCAGATGCTTTTTTCCCGTTTGCCGATAGTGTAACTATTGCACATCAGGCAGGTGTCGAAGCAGTAATTCAACCCGGGGGTTCAATCCGTGATCAGGAAAGTATTGATTATTGCAATGAACATAATCTGATCATGGTATTCAGCGGAATTCGACATTTTAAACATTAAACAGAAGGGTTTGATATGGGTCTGTTTTCATTTCTCACACAGGAAATTGCCATTGACCTGGGTACTGCCAACACTATTATCATCCATGACGATAAAATAGTGGTGGATGAACCCTCCATCGTGGCGGTAGATGTAGCAACCGGTAAACTTTTCTCTCTGGGTGAGAAAGCCAAGCAGATGCATGGTAAAACTCATGATAACATCAAGGTTATCAGGCCATTGAAAGACGGAGTAATTGCAGATTTTAATGCGGCTGAATTAATGATCCGGGGACTGATCAAAATGATTAATGTAAAAACAAAAGTAATCTCACAGTCACTTCGAATGGTCATCAGCATTCCATCGGGCAGCACCGAGGTGGAGGTTCGTGCAGTCAGAGATTCTGCTGAGCACGCCGGGGCACGGGAAGTATTTATGATTTATGAGCCGATGGCCGGAGCGTTGGGGATCGGGTTGGATGTGGAGGCTCCTGAGGGTAATATGGTAGTGGATATTGGCGGGGGTACGACAGAAATTGCCGTGATTGCACTGGGAGGAATTGTTTGTAACGAATCCATGAGGATAGCGGGAGATGAATTTACTTTTGATATCCAAACCTATATGAGGCATCAGCATAATATTAAAGTGGGCGAGAAAACAGCCGAGGATATCAAAATCAATGTGGGATCAGCGCTTCCTGAAATGTCAAATCCTCCGAAAGAGTATTTGGTTAAAGGGCCCAATCAAATGACTTCACTCCCGATTGAGGTACCGGTCTCCTATTCTGAAATAGCCCATGCACTAGATAAGTCACTGGCGAAAATTGAAGTGGCAATTTTAAGTATTCTTGAACGAACTCCCCCGGAATTATACGCGGATATTGTAAATAACGGTATTTACCTGTGTGGGGGAGGAGCTTTGCTTCGCGGATTGGATAAACGGTTAAATGATAAAATCAACATACCTTTTCACGTAGCCGATGATCCTCTGCATGCGATTGCAAGAGGGACAGGAATTGCCCTTAAGAACATTCAGAGGTTTCCATTTCTTATGCGATAGTCTTCTGATTCATGCGGAATCTGCTTCGATTTATTATCCGGTTTAATTTCCAGATACTCTTCGTGCTTCTGGAGATCATCGTACTTATTCTGTTAACCAGGGTCAATCCGATACCACGTTCAAAAGTGTTTTCGATGATTGAAGAGACCAACAGTTTTATTGCAGACCAGTATCATCGTTTAAGTGATTTTATGGGATTGGTTACGAAAAACAGAGAGCTTATCCTGGAAAATTCCAGATTAAGAGACCGACTTACCGTCTTGCAATCAGATTGGGCCGATCAGAAAATGATGAAAGAAACTGACACGGTTCAATACCGTTACCTCCCGGCAGGAGTGGTGAACCAATCTGTAAATAAACCTTATAATTACCTTACACTTAACCGCGGAGCAAAAGATGGGATACAACCTGATATGGCAGTGATCGGACCGGATGGCATTGTTGGGATGGTCAGAAATGTTTCACCTCATTATTGTACCGTTCTCTCACTTTTGAATCCTGAATTCAGAACCAGTGCAAGACTGACCGGTACCGGTTTTTTTGGAACCATTCAATGGGATCATCTCAATTATCGTGAAGTATTGTTGCTTGAAATCCCGGCTCATGCACCGGTTCAAATAGGAGATACCGTTACGACAAGCGGTTATTCAACGATTTTTCCTCCGGGAGAGATGATTGGTGTTGTGAGTGAATTTCACACTATCTCAGGGGGCGTTTTTTACCAGATACGGGTAAAATTAAGTCAGGATTTCAAAAAAATCAAATGGGTGTATATTATCAAGAACCGTTTTAAAGCAGAACAAAATGAATTGGAACAGCAGCTAAGCAATGATTAATACATTTATACGATACTTTATCAGATTCATTCTGGTCTATTTGTTCCAGGTTCTGGTGCTGAACAACATGCAATACAGCGGGCTGATAAATCCATATTTTTATATTTGGTTTATTCTTGTATTGCCTTTTGAGACTCCGGGCTGGCTGGTTCTGGTCTCTGCATTTTTATTGGGACTGGGTATAGACCTTTTTCCACAGGGAATTTCGGGAGCGGCTCCAAGTATGGGTATGCATGCCGGAGCTACGGTACTATTGGCTTTTATGCGGCCGATGGTTTGGAGATGGATTAGTCCGGGAGATGGTTATGATCCCAAAACCCTGCCGGATACACATTTTTACGGATGGATATGGTTCATGAGCTATGTCATGATGCTCACGCTTATTCATCATCTGGCACTGTTTCTCTTGGAAGATTTTTCGTTTCATCGTCTTCATATTCTTCTTCTGAGAGTTTTACTGAGTGCAATTTTTACCTGGGGTATTATTATGTTATGGGAAATTATTAAACCCGGTAAACAAAGAAAATACGGATGAAAGATCCCTATCAAAACCGGCGACTGGTTATTGGAGGGATCATTCTCTTTACCGGGATACTTTATCTCATCCGGCTTCTGATTTTACAAGTACTGGATACATCTTATAAATTGTCAGCTGAAAGCAATAGTCGTCAAAGAGAGATCGAATATCCCGGAAGAGGCTTGATTCTTGACCGCAATGGAAAAGTGCTGGCATCCAATGAGCCGGTGTATGATCTGATGATGATCCCGAGGAAAACAGAATCTTTTGATACTCTGGCTCTTTGCAGTATGCTTGGTATTCAACGTGCCGAGCTTGACAAGGGGATACAGTCTGCCCTGCAATACTCAAGGTATAAACCCTATCCTGTTGTCAGACAGATTGATGCCAGGCGGTTCGCCATTCTTGAAGAGCAGTTGTTTAAATATAAGGGATTTTATGTTCAAACCCGAACCAGACGGATCTATCCGGAGGAAATTGCACCTCATGTTATTGGATATATGGGAGAGGTTGATTTGAATGAGATACGCCAGGATCCGTATTATGCGGTAGGTGATTATCTGGGGCAGTCCGGACTTGAACTTCAGTATGAGAAAGAGTTGAGAGGCCGAAAAGGTATCCGGTATCAGTTGGTGGATGTGTTCAATCAGGTTAAAGGTAGTTATGAGGGGGGGCGTTATGATACGCTTCCTGAACCCGGGAAAAACCTTCTGACTACACTGAATTCAGAATTACAGAAATACGGAGAACTACTGATGACCCATAAAAGTGGGAGCATCGTTGCCATTGAGCCGGCTACGGGTGAGATCCTTTGCATGGTTTCAAGTCCTTCGTTTGATCTGAATAAACTGACTGGACGTGAACGGACCAGGCAGTTTGAGGCATTATCGGCCGATACGTTGGAACCTTTATTCAACAGGGCTACCATGTCACGTTACGCACCGGGATCCATATTTAAAATTGTTCAGGCTTTGATTGGCTTGGATCTGGGCGTGATCCGGCCGCAAACCGGTTTTAAATGTGATAAATCATTGATCGGATGTCACAATCACCCTGAAGCGACCAATTTAAAAAAGGCCATCCAATATTCTTGTAACCCCTATTTTTACCAGGTTTATCGTAGGATCATTTTACGGAGGCAGAGCAGTAATATGTTTACTGACAGTGAGTTGGGATTGGCAGACTGGCAAAAGAAGGTGATGAGTTTTGGATTAGGTCGGTTGTTGCAGATTGATCTGCCGGGTGTTAGTCCGGGATTTATTCCCGGGCCGGAATTTTATGATACTTGGTATGGCCGGCATCGTTGGGCCTTTAGCACCATATATTCAAATTGCAACGGCCAAGGAGAGGTTGAAACGGTTCCGGTTCAAATAGCCAATCTGGCTGCGATCATTGCCAACCGGGGGTACTATTACGTGCCGCATTTTATCAGGTCAATCGGGGAGAAGGGAGAACTGCCGGAGGTATACCGTATGCCGCATCATCCGGATGTCAATGCGGCATATTACCCGGTGGTTATCAATGCCATGCGTGCGGTAATATATGAACCGTCCGGTACCGGTTGGAGGGCACAGGTTCCAGGCGTAATCGTTTGTGGAAAAACAGGAACGGTCCAGAATAATCAGGGAGAAAACCATTCAGGTTTTTTTGCATTCGCACCCATGCAACACCCTGCAATCGCAATTTCTGTGTATGTGGAACATGCCGGATCCGGAGGATTCTGGGCAGCTATGATTGCCAGTTTAATGATGGAAAAATACCTGAACGGGGAAGTAACACAAGCTGAAAAGGAGAAGATGGTGCTTGAATACAAACAGTTTTAATGATGCTAACCGGGAAAAATACATTAGTACGAATAGACTGGCTAACGGTAATCCTGTTTGTGTTGTTAACCGGTTTCGGGTGGCTTAATCTTTTTTCGGCTACTTATGATGAAGGATTACCCGTTTCGCTGTTCAGTTTTGCCTCACGTTACAGCAAGCAATTTTACTATATTCTTGCTGCACTGGTCATTGCTTTTCTGGTTATGATTACAGATGGTAAAGTATGGGGGGCCTTTGCTTACCTCGTGTATGGTCTGACAGTAGGATTATCCATATTGGTCTTGTTCATCGGACGGGAAATAAACGGTGCTCGATCATGGATCATCCTGGGCCCGGTAAGTTTTCAGCCGGCAGAGTTCATGAAAGCAGGAATGGCTCTGTTGCTGGCAAAATTGTTATCGAGGTTTGATTTTAAAATACACCGGTTACATAATTTGTTTTTAATTCTGCTTTTTACCGGTCTGCCGATGGTATTGGTTTTTTTTCAGAATGATACCGGTACAATGCTGGTTTTTCTGGCGTTGATTTTGGTGCTCTTCAGGGAGGGTTTATCAGGGTACGTGCTGATTTTCGGAGGTATTGCCGCAGCGCTCTTTTTTTTAACGCTCGTGTTTCCCCTCTCCGTTTTTCTTCCGGTTATTACAATTATTGCATTGTTGTTGACCTGGTTGTATCAACACAATTTTAAATACTTTCTGTGGGGGGTAATCTCTTTCTCCCTATTGTTTGGTACTGTTTTTCTGGTTAACCGGATGACTTCGTCGGGATGGTCGTATTCACGGGTTTTTTTCGTAGCCTCTTTGTCGGCATTTTTTTTATGGGCCATACTCATATACCGGTACCGGTTAAATTCATTATACCTTTTTTTATTTGCATGGATAGGAGCTACGTTATTGATATTTTCTGTAGATATGGTTTTTCATGATCTGCTGGAGCCTCATCAGCAGGCACGTATCAGCCAATTGCTCGGATTGGTCCATGACCCTCTAGGAACCGGATATAATCTGAACCAATCGAAAATTGCAATCGGATCGGGCGGCTTTTTCGGAAAAGGCTTTCTCAGGGGTACGCAAACACGCTTCAATTTTGTACCGGAGCAAAGTACCGACTTTATTTTTTCTACTGTGGGAGAAGAGTGGGGGTTTTTAGGAAGTTTGTTGGTGATCGGATCTTTTTCAGGATTATTAATCCGGCTCATTTTTTTAGCCGAGCGGCAAAGATCCGTTTTTTCGAGGGTTTTTGGATACAGTGTAGTTTCGATACTTTTCTTTCATTTTGCTGTCAATATCGGGATGGTGATCGGGCTGGTTCCCGTAATCGGTATTCCCCTGCCGTTTTTCAGCTATGGGGGATCCTCTTTATGGACATTTACATTGCTGTTATTCATCATGTTACGCTTGGATACCAGTCGCTATGAAGTGATTAACTGAAAGACGTTATTTATCATAAGGCTTTTCGGGATAAAACTCTAATTTTAACGCTTTAATAACCGTATAATCGTTTCACATAAATATCAATTCATTATGTCAAAGAAAAGAGTGATCATTATTGGTGCTGCGGGACGTGATTTTCACAATTTCAACACTTATTACCGTGACCAAAAGGATTATGAAGTAGTTGCTTTTACTGCAGCTCAGATACCTGACATCGATGGCAGAAAATATCCGGCGGCACTGGCCGGCCAATTGTATCCGGATGGGATACCGATTTATGCCGAACAGGAGTTGCCATCATTGATCCGGGATTTAAAAGTTGACAACTGTGTCTTTTCATACAGTGATGTGCCTTATCAACGTGTGATGAGTTTAAGTGCATTGGTTAATGTCGGGGGTGCAACCTTTACCCTGCTGGGTCCGGCTCATACCATGCTTAAAAGTACAAAACCTGTCATTGCTGTTGTAGCTACACGAACCGGTTGCGGGAAAAGCCAGACTTCAAGAAGAGTGATTGAGATATTGATGGAAAAAGGGTTGAAAGTGGTTGCTGTCAGACACCCGATGCCGTATGGGGATCTGGTGGCACAGAAAGTTCAGCGGTATGCAGAGATCAGTGACCTGGCGCGTTATAAATGTACGATCGAAGAGATGGAAGAGTATGAACCCCACGTGGTACGGGGCAATGTGATTTATGCCGGGGTGGATTATGAAGCCATCCTCCGCCAGGCAGAAGATGATCCCCGGGGATGTGATGTGATTTTATGGGATGGAGGCAATAATGATTTTTCTTTTTATAAACCCGATCTGACCATTACCGTTGCCGACCCCCACCGGCCCGGTCATGAACGTTCTTACTATCCCGGAGAAGTTAATCTCAGAATGGCTGATGTGGTAATAATCAATAAAATGGATACGGCTAATCCGGATAGTGTACAGCAGGTCAGAGCAAATATAGCCGAACTTAATCCCGGTGCAATTGTAATAGACGGAGCATCTCCAATTCGCGTGGATAATCCTGATGTGATTAAAGGGAAACGGGTGCTTGTGGTTGAAGATGGGCCTACATTGACCCATGGTGAGATGACTATCGGAGCCGGAACTGTAGCAGCAAAAAAATTCGGTGCGACCGAACTGGTTGATCCCAGGCCTTACACCACAGGTAAACTGAGCGAGACTTTCAGATTATATCCTAAAATAGGTACTTTGTTACCGGCTATGGGTTACAGCGAGCAACAGCTTAAAGACCTCGAAACAACCATTGAGAATACCGAATGTGACTCCGTGGTGATTGGAACGCCGATTGACCTGAACCGGATTATTAAAATAAATAAACCGAATACGAGGGTTTATTATGATCTCCAGGAAATCGGCCAACCTGATTTGCATAGGGTATTAGAAGATTTTTTGAATAAGACGGGTCAAACCACCTGATGGTTTTTAGCAGTAGCCTTTTTCTGCTGGTATTTCTACCACTGTTCATTCTTGCCTACTATGTTTCAGGCAGGAAACACAGAAACCTGGTCTCTCTGGTTGCCAGTATTCTTTTCTACATGTGGGGAGGTCCCTGGTTCATATTTATTGTACTGGCCTCAATTTGGATAGACTTTCAGATTGTCAGGGAGATGGCTGCCCGGCAGGGTCGTTTCAGGAGGTATTTTCTTGCGGCGTCGGTCGTGCTTAATGTAGGTCTCCTGGTCTATTTTAAATACGCCAATTTTTTAGTTGACAACTTCAATGAGTTGTTAACCTCCTGGGGTATGAATGCAGTACATTGGACCCGTGTGGCTCTGCCTATCGGTATTTCATTTTTTACTTTTCAGAAGATCAGCTACAGCGTGGATGTGTTTCGTCGAAAACATGGTCCGCTCCAAAGAGTTCGAGATTATGCCCTCTATATCCTGCTGTTCCCCCAACTCATTGCGGGCCCGATTGTCAGGTATCATGAAATAGCAGATCAATTGATTGATCGCAGTCAGCAGGAGACTGCCGAGAACCGGATGATGGGTTTATTTCGTTTTATTCTCGGATTGTCTAAAAAGGTATTGATAGCTAATGTTTTAGGAGAGCAGGTGGATCTTATTTTTGCGACTGATCCGGCTCGCCTGAGTACTCCGCTGGCCTGGTTGGGTGTGGTAGCTTACTCTTTTCAGATTTACTATGATTTTTCGGGATATTCGGATATGGCCATTGGTATCGGAAGAATGATCGGGTTCAGATTTCCCGAGAACTTTAATAATCCTTACATTTCACGTAATATTACTGAATTCTGGCGCCGGTGGCATATCACCCTGAGCCGGTGGATGAAAGACTACCTGTACATTCCGCTTGGGGGTAACAGGGTCAAAACGCGCTTCAGGCTTTATATTAATCTGTGGGTAGTTTTTCTGATATCCGGATTATGGCATGGAGCAGCCTGGAATTTTGTGATCTGGGGTGCCTTTCATGGTTTTTTTCTGATTTTTGACCGGTTATTTCTCATCCGTTTGACTGACAAGATTGGGAAAATCCCGTCTGTGTTACTGACCTATTTGATCACTTTGATCGGCTGGGTGCTGTTCAGGGCGGCCTCCCTCAGGGATGCCTGGGCATATCTGCATACGATGTTTTCATTCAGGGGTACCGAATTACCCTCCGGGATAACACCTCATTTTTGGTTTTTTATGATAACTGCTGGGTTCTTTGCATTTTTTGCACTGGTTCCGGGTGTGGAGCAGTGGCAGGTAACACAACTTGAAGGGCCTTACCGGTTCAAAAAAGTTTTGTGGGCAACCCCCGTCTTCTTGCTCTTGTTGCTTTATTGCATGGGTTCGATTACCTCATCCGGTTTTAATCCTTTTATCTATTTCAGATTTTAATTATGGATCATTCTTTTCGTAAATTTCTGTTTATTCTTTTCTGGGCAATATTGATACTGCCTTTGATTGAGATGAACAGCCGGGTAATACCGGTGAAGAATTTACGGGGAGCAGGGGATCCGGTAAACTATCCGGCATTTACTTTTTCAACCTGGTTTAAAGGAGATTTTCAGCGACAGTTTAACCAGGCTGTTGAGGAGCATCTCGGATTCAGGCCCTGGCTGATACGATACCGCAATCAGATTGATTATAGCCTGTTACATACTGCCCATGCTTCAGGAGTAGTAGTGGGCAGGAGAAATTATCTGTTTGAAAAGGATTACCTGAGAGCTTTTCAGGGGGGTGACTTTTTAGGATCCCGTTTTTGGGATGAGAAATTCAGAAGGCTAAGAATGGTCAGCGATACGCTGAGACAAATGGGGAAACAGCTTATAGTGGTGCTGGAGCCTGGAAAAGCCTCTTTCTTTCCTGAATATATCCCCCGTCGATATCCGGTATCTAAACATCCTGCTGCCAATTACCGGTCGATTATCCGCGAAGCGAAAGAAAACGGGATTCCTCTGCTGGATTTGAATCATTATTTTACCTACCTGAAATTGCATATTCCCTATCCGTTATTCCCCAAAGGTGGAATTCACTGGTCGGTAGCCGGCATGCTGACCTGTGTGGATACCCTGGCCGGATTTTTACGATGTCAAACCGGTTTTCCCATTCCCGACCTGGTAATTGATCATTATGAATTCACACATCATTTGCAGGATACGGATGATGACCTGGCCAGGATTATGAACCTGATCTGGCAGCCGGCGCATCCGCCTATGGCTTATCCCGCTTATCATTTTAAAGATGGAGACACGTTGAAACGTCCCAGGGTATTGGTCATTTCAGACAGTTTTTACTTCAATATCCTGAATGCGGGACTGACAAAGAAACTATTTGCCAATGAGGCATTCTGGTATTACAATAAGACGGTTTATCCGGATAGCTGGACGGAGCCAAAATATACCTCTTCCATAAATCTCCGGGAGGAGATCCATCAGACGGATTTGATTGTATTGATGGTTACGGAGCGTTTTTATTACAAATTCGACTGGGAGCTCACTGATCAGTTATATACTCTGTATTATCCTGATGGTGAACGGAATTATTTATATGATTATTACAGAATGATCATCCGGAATTATGTCTGGTTTGATGACGTATACGCTGAAGCTGAGATTATGGGTGTTTCCATGGAAGAACGTTTGACGGCTCATGCAGGGTATCAGTTCTGGGTAGATGATCAGAAAAATCCGTTCCCCAGGGACCGGGCGTATTACCGGATGAAGATTCTGACCGATCCGGATTGGATGAATCAAATCAGGGAAAAAGCAAAAGCCGGAGGATTTACCATTGAGGAGCAGGTTGAACGGGATGCCGGCTGGATGGTAAATCAGGGCTTATGATATCCCGGTTTACCGAGTAAACGGAACATATTATTCTTATAGGCTTCAACGCCGGGTTGATTAAAGGGGTTGACACCCAACAGATATCCGCTGATCCCGCAACTTTTTTCAAAGAAATAGAGCAATTGGCCCAAGTGAAAAGCATCACCCGGTCCGGCTGATAAACTGATTACCGGTACGCCACCTTCATGATGGGCCATCATAGTGGCCTGAGCGGCAACTTCATTCACCTCATCGAGATGCCGGCCGGCGAGGTAATTCAGTTGATCGGTATCGCCGGGTTCATCATGAATGAGAATTCCGTTTGACGGGGCATCAAAGCGGACCACGGTTTCAAAAAGATGCCTCGGGCCCTGTTGAATATATTGACCCATAGAGTGCAGATCGGTAGTCAGATCCACACCGGCGGGAAATATTCCTTTTCCGTCTTTACCTTCACTTTCACCGAATAGTTGTTTCCACCATTCGCCGAAATAGTGCAAAGAGGGATCAAAATTGGCCAGTACTTCAATCAGTTTCCCTTTTTGAAGAAGCAGGTTCCGGGCAGCTGCATACAGAGCCGGCGGGTTTTCAGTAAAAGGTGTTTCAGGTGTGCTGTGCTGTGCGGCATAGAGGGCGCCCTGCAGCAGCGAACCGGCATCAATGCCTGCCATCAGGATGGGGATTATTCCCACGGGTGTGAACACCGAGTACCGTCCACCCACATTATCGGGGATTATAAATGTTTGGTAACCGGTCCGGCCGGCCTGTTTGCGCAGGGCTCCCTTGTGGGCATCGGTTATGGCAATAATACGATGTTTCAATTGGCTGCGACCGAATTGATTCTCCATTTGATCTTTTAATACCCTGAATGCGATGGCGGGTTCGGTGGTAGTGCCTGATTTTGAAATTACGACCAGGCCCCAGTTGTGATGGGAAAGTTTATCGACCAGTGTTTGCAGGTAGGATCCCGAAAGATGATGACCGGCAAATAATATTTGCGGATGACCGGTGTGCATAGGGAGAGAGCCCGGGAGTGCTTCTATAACTGCACGTGCGCCAAGATAGGAACCTCCGATGCCCACCACTACGATCGTATCCAAAGGACCGGCAAATTGAAGTGCTGCCTCTTTCCACAGAGGAAGTTGCTGCAGCGCCTCTTCGGGAAGGTTAATCCATCCTAAAAAATCATTACCCAGTCCGGTTTGGTTATGTAAAAGTTGCATGGCTTCGCCGGCCGGCTTTTCCCATGAAGCCAAAGTCTCTTCAGAGATCCATGGGGAGGCCATGGAGAAATCCGGTTTAATCAGTTTTTTCATTCGGATTGAGCATCTTTAGAGGTGGATTTTTCAGGACGCATCTGAGGGAAAAAGATCACATCCTGAATAGAGTGTGCATCGGTCATGATCATGGTAAGCCGGTCAATACCGATACCCAATCCGGAGGTAGGAGGCATTCCGTATTCCATTGCACGTAAGAAATCTTCATCAAGCACCATCGCCTCTTCGTCGCCCCGCCGGGCCAGAAGTAGTTGTTGTTCAAACCGTTCACGCTGATCCAGCGGATCATTCAACTCTGAATAAGCATTACAGATCTCTTTCCCGTTGCAGATGGCTTCAAATCGTTCAACGAGCCCGGGTTGACTTCTGTGTTTTTTTGCCAGGGGTGACATCTCCACGGGATAATCGGTGATAAAAGTTGGCTGAATCAGGTTTGGTTCGCACAACTCACCGAAAAGTTCATCGATCAATTTCCCTTTACCCATTGAAGGATCGGTTTCAAGGTTTAGTTTTGTACAGGTTTTGCGCAATTGCGTTTCATCCATACCGCTGATATCGATCCCGGTAAAGTGCCGGATTGCTTCAAACATGGAAAACCTTTTCCATGGCCGTTTAAAATTAATGGTTTGATCGCCTACTTTTATTTTTGTTGATCCGTGCAGGTCAAGGGCAATCTGTTCTATCATCTCTTCAACCGTCTCCATCATCCAGAAATAATCTTTATATGCTACATAGAGCTCCATCTGAGTGAATTCGGGATTATGAAAACGATCCATCCCCTCATTTCTGAAATCTTTGGCAAATTCAAAGACTCCGTCAAATCCACCGACAATCAAACGTTTCAGGTACAATTCATCGGCAATTCTTAAAAACAGAGGGATATTGAGTGAATTGTGGTATGTTTTGAAAGGTTTGGCTGCTGCACCTCCATGAATAGGTTGTAAAACAGGGGTTTCCACTTCAAGGTATCCTCTTTTTTCAAGGAAGTGACGCATGGATGAGACCAGTTTGGATCGCTTGACGAAAGTTTCTTTAACCTGCGGATTTACAATCAGATCCAGATAACGTTGGCGATAGCGCTGATCCGGATCATGAAAAGCATCATATTGTACTCCTTCCTTTTCTTTGACTACCGGCAAGGGCTTGATTGATTTTGAGAGCAGGGAGAGTTCTTTTACCTGTACAGAGATTTCACCCACCCGGGTTATGAATACAAAACCCCTGACGCCAATGATATCACCTATATCAAGCAATTTTTTAAAGAGGGTGTTGTACACTGTTTTATCCTCTCCCGGACAGAGTTCGTCCCGGTTCAGATATAACTGGATTCTTCCGGCGGAATCCTGCAGCTCTGCAAACGAAGCTTTCCCCATAATACGACGACTCATCAGTCGCCCGGCGATACGTACATCCTGGAAATTTTCTTCTCCCGCTTTGAAATTGTTTTTTATTTCAACCGAAGAGATGTTGATTTCAAATCTGGCGGCCGGATAAGGATTTATACCCAACTCTCTGATTTGTTGAAGTGCTTGTCTTCTAATTAGTTCCTGTTCACTTAATGTTGCCATGTAGTGTGGATTTTCGTGTGGCAAAGATACTCCTTGGCATTCATTATTCAAAGAGCTAAAATTTACCTATCTTTAAATCTTTTCGTCATTTATTCAGACGGATGGGAAAATTATGGACCATATTACCTGAACCCAACGCGGTATTAGTTGAGAGTTTGGCTGAAGAACTGAATATAAGCAGGAATTTAGCTGTCTTGCTTGTACAGCGTGGCATTAAGGATTTTGAAGATGCCCGGCACTTTTTCAGGCCTCAGGTGGAGGGATTGCATAATCCATTCTTGATGAAAGATATGGATCTGGCAATCGACCGAATCTCTCTGGCTATACAGAACGGCGAAAAAGTATTGATATACGGTGATTATGATGTGGATGGTACTACTTCCGTTGCCTTGATGTATTCTTTTTTTCGTGCCCGGTTTAAAGAGATCGGGTATTATATCCCCGATCGTTATTCAGAGGGATATGGTATTTCATTTCAGGGTATTGATTTTGCGGCAGAAAAGGGATTTGATCTGGTTATTGCATTGGATTGCGGCATCAAGGCGATTGACAGGATGGAGTATGCCCGTAAAAAGGGTGTTGATTTTATCATTTGTGATCATCATTTTCCCGGGGATAAACTGCCGGATGCTTATGCTATTTTGGATCCCAAACGCCCGGATTGTGAATATCCCTACAAAGAGTTGTCAGGTTGTGGTGTAGGTTTTAAATTACTCCAGGGTTTTTGCCTGAAAAGTGGCATTCCGTTTGCTCAAATAGCTGAATACCTTGATTTAGTAGGTGTGAGTATTGCTGCAGATCTGGTCCCGATGACCGGCGAGAACCGGATATTGGCTTTTCATGGTTTGAAAAAACTTAATGAGCGGCCGGTACCCGGACTGAAAACGCTGATTGATCTGGCAAATTGTGAACCCGGACGGATCTCAATGTCTGATGTGGTATTCAAAATCAGTCCGAGGTTAAATGCTGCCGGAAGAATCTCCTCAGGTGAAAGCTCTGTGGAACTGTTAATCACAGAAGACCAGAATGCAGCGCTTAAACTGGGGGCACAGATTGACTCATTTAATGATTACAGAAAAAACATTGACGGGCAGATTACAGAGACGGCACTTAATATGGTTGAAGAACATGAGATTCATAAGCATCACAAAACCACTGTAGTATATCATCCCGATTGGCATAAAGGAGTAGTAGGTATCGTAGCGTCACGATTGATAGAAAAATTTTACCGGCCTACGGTGGTATTAACCCGGTCAAATAATATGGCTACCGGTTCAGCCCGGTCTGTCGATAGTTATGATCTCTACCAGGCGATCAATGCATGCAGTGATCTGCTCGAGAGTTTCGGGGGGCATAAATATGCTGCAGGTCTCAGTCTTCCGCTTGATAACCTTGAAGCATTTACAAAACGGTTTGAAGAAGTAGTGGCTGCAACGATAACGGATGAACAACTAATCCCTCAGATAGTAGTTGATGAAGAGATTGCACCACAGGATATTACGCAGAAATTTTTCAAAGTTCTCAGACAGTTTGAACCTTTTGGGCCTGAAAATCAAGCGCCTGTATTTATTTGTCGTAATTTGAAGGATACCGGTAAAAGCAGGCAGGTTGGCCGCACCTGGGAACATCTTAAACTAAGTATGACAACTATAACCGGGCCAAGAAAGAACCTGGAGGGTATTGCGTTTAATATGGGGCAGGTATTCAATGAGATACATTCCGGGAAACTTTTTGATATTGCCTTTACTGTTGAAGAGAATAATTTCAGAGGAGTAACCAATCTGCAGTTAATGATACGGGACATTAAGATTAATCCGTAAAAAAATGGATACGATCTTCTGGTGTTGGGTTTTAAGTGCTATTTTTGAGAAGTATCCGGAACTGTTAATAAAATACATAAGTTGTTGATTCACATGGGGAAAGTAATTGCAATTGCCAATCAAAAGGGAGGTGTTGGTAAAACTACCACGGCGATTAATTTAGCCGCGAGTCTGGCTGTTCTTGAACGGAAAGTTCTGCTGATCGATTCTGATCCTCAGGCAAATGCCACGTCAGGTGCAGGTTTTGATGTTCGAAATATCAAAACAAGTCTATATGAATGCTTGATAGACGATGTGGATGCAAAAAACATTATCCTTCAAACTGAAGTGCCGAATTTTGAACTGCTTCCTTCAAATATTGACCTGGTAGGAGCGGAGATAGAGATTCTTCATTTGCCCAACAGAGAAAAATTGATGGACAAAGTGATCAAACAGGTAAAGGATAATTATGATTTTGTGCTGATCGATTGTTCTCCTTCGTTAGGATTACTTACTGTAAACGCCCTTACTGCAGCTGATTCGGTGATCATTCCGGTGCAATGTGAGTATTTTGCGCTGGAGGGATTGGGTAAATTACTGAATACCATTAAAATTATACAGAGCCGGTTGAATCCTGAACTGGAGATTGAAGGATTTTTACTCACTATGTATGATTCACGATTAAGATTGTCAAACCAGGTTTATGAGGAGGTGACGAAGCATTTTCAATCTATGGTTTTTGATACTATTATACGCAGGAACATCAAGCTTGGGGAGGCACCAAGTTATGGGAAACCGGTGGTGATGTACGATGCGGATTCAAAAGGAGCACTCAATCACCTTAACCTGGCTCGCGAGTTACTCCAGAAAAACGGATTGACTGCCATGCAGGATTCAGAAAAAATTATTGAATAATACAAGAGACTTTACACAGATATGACTGCTAAAAAGAATGCGTTGGGCAGAGGGTTAAGTGCATTGATTGAGGATGCCAGAGTGCAACCCCAGGCTGCTATTAATGAGATTGAGATTATTCTGATTGATACCAACCCATTTCAACCCCGTTCTCATTTTGATGAAGAATCATTGATGGAACTGGCTGAATCAATTAAACAGGTGGGTCTGATTCAGCCTATTACGGTTAGACAGGTTGCCGAAGGCAGGTACCAGCTTATAACCGGTGAGCGAAGGTTACGGGCTTCTAAACTGGCAGGATTTGACCGGATTCCGGCTTATGTAAGAACAGCCAATGATCAGGCCATGCTGGAGATGGCACTGGTTGAAAATATCCAGCGTGAAGACCTGGATCCGATCGAAGTTTCCATATCCTACCAGCGATTAATGGATGAATGCAACTTGACCCAGGAGGTACTTAGTTCAAGAGTGGGTAAAAAACGTTCTACGATATCCAACTATTTACGACTCCTTAAATTACCGGCGGAGATACAGTTGGGTTTACGAACACGACAGTTGACTATGGGGCATGCCAGAACTCTTGTAAATATCGAGGATCCGAAAACTCAGATGATCATCTACCAAAAGATTCTTGACAAACAATTATCGGTCAGAAAGATCGAAGAGATGGTGCGGAATTTAAAGCGCAGTGATGAGCAAACAGCTGCAAATCTGCCTGAAGAACCCAAAGGACATGAACAACTGGAAGCTCAGTTAAGCAGGGTATTTAATACAACCGTACGTTTTCAGCGCAATGCCTCGGGGAAAGGAAAAATCATTATCTCTTTCCATTCGGATGAGATGCTGGAACAGATCCTGGAGAAACTTGATCACATTCAGAAATAGGAATTGATATCTATAAATTACAGGCATTATTGGCTTTCGTTTCTTTTTTCAATACTACTGCTTTTTTGTGAAGCGGGGCTGCAAGATACTGTAGCCCAAACTCCCGGAGATACTACCCGTTTTTTCTCTTTTCTGTCAGAGAAGTCCCATTCTCCGGCTAAAGCTGCTTTTTATGCTGCCTTGCTCCCCACAGCCGGTCAGATATATAACCGGAAATACTGGAAAATTCCCATTGTATTAACCGGGTACGGAGCGACTGCTTTTTTAATCCATTATAACAACAATAATTATCACCAGTCAAAACGTGATTATCTGGCTGAAACCGACACGCTCCCTGAGACGGTCAATCAAAGCGGTAAAGCAGCAGCCACGCTTCGTGCTGATATTGATAATTTTCGCCGGAACCGGGATCTCTCATTTTTAATGTTGCTCGCCTGGCACGGGTTGTGCATAATTGATGCTAATGTGGATGCACATCTGATGACCTGGGATGTAGATGAGGATCTTTCTTTGAGTATCCGGCCGGAGATGGTCACCCATTTTCGCCATCCTGCCGGACTGGGAGTCAGGGTGGCACTCCGGTGGCATTAAATTTTTAAGGAGATGGATCGTTATCCTCCGTATAAAATTCTTATTACGCTGGTATTGATTGCATTGCCTGTTACGGGATACCTTTTGCTGGTTCCGGGTACGCAGCATAAAACAGGTTGGCTTAACCAAACCGGAGTCAGTCCGGCCCTGATCAATGCAGTTCCTGCTATGGCCGGCGGTACACGAAAAGGTCCTGATCTTCCGGTTGCTGCGGATACCGAATCTGTTAAAAAGAATTCTGTGGATTTTACACCTCCCCGGCAACCCATTGAATTTTTCGGGGATACTGCTGTGCTTGAACCGTTTTTTCAACAACTTTATCACTATTCCCAGGGTTTGGGACAAATCAGAATACTTCATTACGGAGATTCACAGTTAGAAGAAGACCGGATCACACGTTACCTTAGAGCCCGGCTGCAGGCACAATTTCCGGCACAGGAAGATCAAACGCAGATTCAGGTTGAGAATATTCCAAAACGGGGTAGTGCCGGTATTGATCTGGTTCCTGATCATGGACCGCCGCCCAGCCTGATTATCATGCAATTTGGAATTAATGTGGTGAGAGCCCGTACACGTGATTTTAGTTATTATACGCGTGCACTGATTAAACAAATCCATCGCTTTATGGCTGTGAATCCCCATGTGTCAATCCTGCTGGTCGGCGTTTCAGATATGGCTCATCGTGAAGCGAATGCCATTTACTCTTATGCTACCGTTCCCTTGATCCGTGATGCCCAGGTTGAAGCTGCCCGGAAAATCCCGGTGGCTTTCTGGGATTTATATAAAATGATGGGAGGGAACGGATCGGCTGCACGGTGGTATCTGGCTGACCCGCCTCTTATCCGGGAAGATATGACCCACTTTTCTTTTGCCGGTGGGGAGGAGATCGCCAATCAACTGTTTGATGCCCTGATGTGGGCATATCATCGCTGGATCATAAAATTTAATTCTAATTCGAATGAGCCAGATACTTGAACAGTTAAGATACGCCGCAGATCAACCCCTTTTCTTTACCAGACTTTTTTTCTGGATTTTTTTTGCAGTAGTGTTGGCGGGCTACTCGTTTTTTTACCGGAAACCTCCTCTTAGAAATGCCTATCTGCTCATTGTGAGCCTCTATTTTTATTATAAAGCAGGCGGACTTTTCTTTCTGATATTGATTTTTAGTACCCTCGTTGATTATTTTATTGGTATCGGGATACATTCAAGCAGGTCACAGCAAAAAAGAAAGTGGTTGCTGGCTCTTTCGATAACAGTAAACCTGGGGATTCTTTTCTATTTCAAGTATGCTTATTTTATTGCTGATATACTGACAAACTTGGTGAAAGAACCGATGCAGGTAGTTAATATTCTGGCACTTGCATGGAATCATATTAGTGGAATGCATCTGGATATTCATCATATTGCCTTACCGGTGGGAGTCTCATTTTTTACTTTCCAAACGATATCCTATACGGTAGATGTTTACCGAAAAAAGGTAGCTCCGGTAAAAAGTTTGGCGGATTTTGGCTTTTACGTTTCGTTTTTTCCGCAGCTGGTGGCAGGACCTATTATCAGGGCAGCTTCATTTGTGCCGCAACTTTATCAACCCTACCGTTTAATTCGCCGGGAAGTCTGGCATGCTGCCTTTTTAATTTTAGCCGGGTTAATTAAAAAGTTGCTCTTTGCTGATTTTTTGGCTGTTAATCTGGTAGATCGTGTTTTTGAGAATCCTTCGATGTATAGTGGATTTGAAAATATGATGGCTACCTATGGATATGCGCTTCAAATCTACTTTGATTTTTCGGGATATACCGACATCGCTATCGGTGTGGCACTTCTTTTGGGTTTCAGGCTTCCGGTTAATTTCAATTCACCATACAAAGCGACCGGGATGCGTGATTTTTGGCGAAGATGGCACATCAGTCTCTCCAGCTGGTTACGGGATTACCTTTATATTCCGCTGGGAGGTAACCGGCATGGTTCATTTCGTACCGGTATACACATTCTGGTTACGATGCTCCTGGGTGGTTTATGGCATGGAGCCAGTTGGCAATTTGTGTTATGGGGAGCTTATCATGGTGTACTTCTGGTTATTGGCAGGTGGTTGCAGGCGATTCCCTCATGGAATGCATTCGTGAAAAAGATCCCACGTGGACTTAAAGTATTTTTTATTTTCCATTTGGTCTGGCTGGGATGGATTATTTTCAGAACTGCCACACCCGGCCAAATGGTCTCAATGTTACACGAATTGCCCGGTGTTTTTAATCCCGGACTTTGGGTACAATGGCTTAAAAGTTACTGGATGGTAGCACTGATGATGGTCACCGGATTTGTTCTGCTTTGGTTACCTGACAGTTTAAAAGAAAGGATTCGCGGTGGATTTATCGGATTACCTTATTGGTTTAAAATCTTGATCATTCTGTCTGTGCTTTTATTGGCTAAAGAAATACAAACAACGGATCTGCAACCGTTTATATATTTTAAGTTTTAAACCCACAGGTTATCTGTTAACCGGGTTTCATTTTGATTTCCAAAGTTGTTACGAGCACCTCAAGTGTGATTTGATCCGATTCAATTACAGAATCTGCTTTCAGGTAATAAGGTTCACGTTCTTGGAGTTGCTGAATGACTAATTGACGCAAATCATCCGGACTTTTCCCCTCTGCAAGGGGTCTTACTGTTTTCGATTGTATAATCCGGCGTATCAATGTTTCTTCGGAGACTTTCAGGTAGATACTGAATGTGTTATCCAGTATTAGTTTCAGGTTGTCTCCAAAACAGGGGGTGCCCCCTCCAATGGCGATCACACAATCGGGTGTGTGAACAGCTTCCTGCAAAGCCAGACTCTCAACCTGCCTAAAATACGATTCACCTGATTGTGAGAAAATTAGAGGTATCGACTGGCCCGCAATGGATTCGATTGATTTGTCAAGATCGATAAATAAACGCTTCAAATGGTATGCAAGTGCTTTACCCAGGCTGCTTTTCCCACAACCCATCATACCCATGAGAACAATCGGCCGGTCAGTAATTACCATTCCAGTGTCATTTGACCTTCGGGATCAATACCCCCTTCTTTCTTCTTCTTTTCTTTCTCCTCACCCTCCTCAACCTCCTCACCCTCCTCACCCTCCTCACCCTCCTCAACCT
>Ga0190359_1000425_pt1 | contig 28616 bp, 21 predicted proteins | sample 48721823_MG_FD_161269 | JGI IMG/M metagenome (GOLD analysis project Ga0190359, IMG submission 161269) | Hydrothermal vent microbial mat bacterial communities from Southern Trench, Guaymas Basin, Mexico - 4872-18-2-3_MG | ecosystem: Environmental > Aquatic > Marine > Hydrothermal vents >... | reverse complement strand
CAGTCAGTCTTGTTAATGTTTCCTGCCTGGTCAATCGCCCATGCTGTATAATTGTAAAGGCCGTCACTTAATCCTGTGAAGTTGTGGTATAATCTATGCAAACCGTTGTTGTAAGAAGCCTTGATTTCTTCTGGCGAGAGTGCTCTGTTGTAGACATGGACTTCGTCCATGACACCTTTAAAAGCTTGAGATGAAGAAAATGAATCACCGACACTATCTTGCTCCTGTGCAATTATCATTCTTCTATTAGTTCCGTGATTTATGGTATATCCAGACTGCAAACTTCCAGAATACACTTCAACTCCATCTTTATAGAGCTTTGTTGCACCATCAGAACTTCTCCACGTCCAAACTATATGATGCCACTCACCATCATTAGCTGACACTCCTGTAGTGGTACTTGACCCACCAATATGCAAAGCAAAATTATTGTAGTTATATAATAAAATTTCATTATCAGAATGTGTTGTTGCATAAGAAATTGGAGTACCTGTATTAGATGTATCTGAAGTATTCATCCAAAATTCTATGGTAAATTCTGTAGATATAGGAGTAAAATCATTTCCACAATCGATGTAATCGTCCACACCGTCAAACTTTAATCCTTTTCCATACTTTCCATTTGTTATGTCGTCTAATCCTAAACCGCCATTGAAAGCTCCAAAATTATCGTAAGAGGAATTATCATAAATTCCAGAAGAATTATAGTGTTCAAAGGACCAATAACCTATAAGACTTCGATTCCAGTCAAAGAATGCTGATGTGTTTGTCGTATCACTTATTGTGGTGTTGAGGTAAAACCATGTGTTGCTTGTCAATTCACCATCACCTTGAGTTGGTGGTTCCCAAATTATGGTTGGTGAGGTTGTATCTACAGTAACTTCTCTTTGTGAACTTTTGTTCATATTTCCTGCCTGGTCAATTACCCATGCTGTATAATTGTAAAGGCTGTCACTTAATCCTGTGAAGTTGTGGTATAATCTATGCAAACCGTTGTTGTAAGAAGCGTTGATTTCTTCATCTGATAACGCTCTATTGTAGATGCGAACTTCATCGATGATACCGTTGAAATAATAGCTATTTGCATTATTTGGCTTTCCTATTTCTAACAAAGGATATGAATTAGAATAAGAACCTGAGGTTGCTGAATATGTATTATATAAAATTCCATTTACATATACTTTAAGAGTCCCACTCAAATTACTGTAGACACCTGCCAAATGATACCATTTATTTATTTCATAAGAGCCAAAACTTCCAGAATTTACTGTCTTTGAACTTGTCTTTCTTCCTAATAAAAATTGGCCATTATACCATCGAATGAAATAACCCACTGAACTTGTTTGACCACCAGAAGAAATTATATATTGGTATCCCGAAAGTTGCTGAGGATATACCCAAACCTCGAAAGTAACATCCTCGTCATTATTCACTGGATCATTTCCAGAATTAATGTAATCATTACTACCGTCAAACTTTAATCCTTTTCCATACTTTCCGTTTGTTATGTCATCTAATCCCAATCCGCCATTGAATTTTCCAAAGTTGTTGTAGGTTGAGTTGTCAAAAATACCGGAAGAATTGTAGTATTCAAATGACCAGTAACCAACCAGACTGTTGTTCCAATCAAATAATGCGGAAGTGTTTGTCATATCAGTTATGGTTGTGTTTAGGTAAACCCAGTTTTTATTTCTTAAAACACCGCTGCTAGGAGTTGGTGGTTCCCATGTTATGGTTGGTTTTTGGGTATCTACAGTGAAGCTCCAAGTGTCTGAGTGATTAGTCAATGAACCATCTGTAACATTCACATACCATTGATGCAATCCCTCCGACAAACTGGACCACGTGACATTCGCTGTGGAACCATTAGCAACGTTGTAATCTGTTCCTATGAGCATTGGTTTGAATCGGAAGTGAATTAAATGTACTGTTTTCGCAGATGACAGCCCATCACAGCTTAAACTACCTTGAGAGTAACTACCTGGACTCGTGTCGTTCCAGTAATTGTACACTATCTTTATCTTTTTCTTACCGGAATCTGTATTATAACTATTGAATAGACTGACCTCGGCGAGGATACACAATTTTCGAAACGATCCAGAGTATACATCATATCTATTGTAAATTTCCACCCAACCGTCACTGCTGAAGTTGTACTGGTATACAGTGAAATTGTGCATCCTTGGATTAACGTAATCTAGACATATTGCTCTTGAGAAATTTACCTTCTCGAAATTTCTGTCAAATTCGAATACAAAGGTATGATTCGCAATCATGTTGCTAGTTCCAACACCCCCACTAATCGATGAATTCACCCAATTGACCCACTTACTTTCGGATATGTATCCAGAACCGCTATAGTTAAAGGACAATTCATTGAATCCGGTTGAATTTCGATAGAAACTCACATTCATAGCATCTCCGTCTGGATCTGTGGCAGTCACGTTTAATATAACGCTGTTCTGGTTTAAAGAGGAGTTATTTGGTGGAAAATTGAGAGTGGGTTGGTTCGGAGCGTGGTTCACTGAGAAAGTGCTAGAAAACATGTAACTTATGTTTAAATAAGGTCTCTTTAATGGATCTGTATATTCTTTTGACTTGAAACTTAAAGCCCTACCCTGATTACCACCTTCATCGTTTGACATGAATATGAAACTCACATTTTTGCTATTTTTAGTATATTCGAGTGCAACTGCATTGTTTACGTTCCAGCACATATTTGTCTTATATCCTTCAGAGTCCATAGGTGTGTTATTGCAGTAGTTCTCATCCAACTGATCGAATGTATTGCCACAGATTTGGTTGTCCCATGTTATGTCGTTTTCATCCCAAGATGCGTTACTGTAGACGTGATGAACATGTGCACTCATTCCTGTTCCACCTGATTGGCTTGTAGAACCCAATAGACAGGTTTTAGCATAGGTAATTTCAATGTCTAAGCTATTCAGTTTTGAGATGTTAAATTTTATGTAAGCTCTAATTGTAGGATTACTTGATTGTATGTGAAGATATTGCGAGTTTCCATAATTTGTACTTGGTGTATCACTTTTGACATAAGCATCTGCTAAGTTTTCCTTATCTGGCTCTCGTAGGAAGATATATCCTCCATTATCACACAATCCCGCATTATCGCAAACTTTTGCATACCAAGTTGTGTTTTGTGAAGCTGTTAAGGTTGCGTTTAGTTGTTGTGGTGAACCTGTTGTTTGGAGAGAAGATGAAAAAGCTATGCATCCAGAGGTTGTTGAATAGTTGCAGTCTGTGAAGTCTGTGTTGTTGTCTATGAGTAATTTTACGTAGTCACCGTTGGTGTCGTTTACATATGAAATGAAGTAAACTGTGTCTCCTTCGTTGTATGTGGATTTGTCTGTGGTGGTGTTGATTAAAGTTGGTTGAATGTTTTCTTGAACTTTTGTTTCGTGCTCGCCGCTTAGAACTAATGAGAAGTTCAAACTGCCACTTGGATCGGTCTTTATCGTGTCAAAAATCACTCCATTATCATAGATGTTGTAGTATGAATTTGCTGAAAGATCTGTGAGATTATAGTAAGCGGTGACTCCAGTGGCGGAATCATTCCACTGGACTAGGGATTGACTCCAATTTGTTATTTTTCTGGTAATTGTCGCTGTGGCATTTAAAGAAGTTTTTAACCATACTCCATCCGTAGTTTCGTTGTTGTAATTGTATCTACCGAGAGAAGTAATATATGTAGTTCTGGAACTGGAATAATTGCTTTTCCTAAAACCATTTATTGTTGCATCAACGATATAATAATCGTATGTATTGCTGTATGAATTTGTGCCAATAAAGTTGTTATTACCACTTGACTCTATATAAATTCCCTCTTGATTACCTGTTGCAGTTAAATCTGTTAGATTGTTATTGTCAGTGCTTCCTGTTATCCTAAAACCATTACCACCAGTGTTTGAGCTGGCTGTTATATTTTTGAATATACAATTAGTAGAACTAGCTATATGTACTCCACGGCTGTTTGAGTTTGCTATTATATTTGTCATATTGCAATTGCTTGTATATAGATAAACACCAGTTCCCGTATTGCCTGATGCATTTATATTTGTCATAAAATTCTCGGGTTCCTCTATATAAATTCCATTAGTATTTGCGCTTGCAGTTACTTCACGCAGTGTGTTATTGGCAGTGTTAATATATATGCCATCGCCACTATTGCCTTTTACTGTTATATTAATAAATGTGTTGTTGTTTGATGCAGAAGAAAGAGATATTCCTCCACCATTATTATTGTTCGCTGTTACATTAACGAATTTATTATTGTTGGAACTACTTAGATAAATACCCTTGTAGTAATCGCTGTTATTGCATATTATATTGGCTAAATTATTGTTAGAAGAATCATAAAAATATAAATTGTGGTCATAGTTTGAATATAATACTATATCGCTGAAAGAAAAATTGTTGGAGTGGTCGAACGCAATTCCATATTCAGAAACATCTTTAACGGTTATATTTTTGAGATTCCCTCTTTGACAATAATCTACTCTAATACCGGAATAACCATTACCATCTGTATTAAATATCGTTATATTTGTCAAATTAATGTCTTCATAATTAAATGTATAAATTCCAGGACCATGAGTTGAACTTGTCCTTGAATTAATGATTGAAATTCCTGTATAATAAGTTGGAGGTGCTGTGGGCGAATCAAAGTATATCCCCTTGCTAAAATTTTCCACATTACAATTCTTTATGGTTGTATGATTTGCCTTGTTGGAATATATACCATATCCTGTATCATCTCCAGTTATCGTGTGTCCAGCGCAATCTAGGACTATATTATCTGCGTTTATACTAAAACATGTGCCTGATGAACTAACATCTCTATTTAAAGTAATACTTTCTGTAAGAACTTTACATGCAGAATAGCTTTGTTCTGATCCAGCACTTGCCGTTGGTTCTGGATATACGTATTTACGGACTCTAATCCAATCAATATACACCGTACATTCCCATACATATGATCTAACACCGCCTAAACCTGTTGAATATTGAGAAATTAAATGAGAATTAGTTGGTGTATTTATAGTTGTAGACTGATTGACTATTAAAGATACTGTACCAACCAATCCATTTGGGTCAACATTATATCCCCAAGTATCCACTTTGGAGTCATCCACATAAAATCCCCACCAATAAGATCCCCCATCGTCAAACTTATAGTAATCGTTCTCAAAGCCAGTCTTCCATCTCACATAATCGTTGTGTTGGGTGACTTTTGCATCTATTGAATAACTTCCAGAAGTAAATGTAGTCAATGAAACAACACCATCTCCAGGACTACTGGAATTTGATAAGATTAATTTTGAGTTAGAAACCCCCGGACTACCTGTTATTTCCCATTTGCTTGTATTTATACTACTTCCTAAGAAATCGTCAAAAAGCAAAAAAACACTATCTCCGTTACTTGTATCGGAAGCCGATGGGTTATTATAATATATGGAATATTGTGTCCCTGTTCCACTACCCTTGAACCATATTATGGCGTCATTCGTTTCAAATTTTTCTGTCCAATGTGGAACCTCAGAACCACCAGAATTGCATGGAGCATTAATAATTCTAATTGAGTCCTCGTCCATGTGGGCTGTATCTGTAATATGAACTTCATATTGGTAACCATCGACCCCTTGAGAAACAGTTATATTTCTACAGTATTCCCAGTTATTATTCCACCAATCAGCTTTTACCTGAATATTAAATGGAGAAACCAAAAAAAACAAAACTATTACAAACACTATCAAAATAAGATTTCTTTTTCTTGAGGACATATTTTATCTAATTTATTCTTTATCATCCTTAAATAAAAAATTATAAAACCAAAACAAAAGCCGTTAAGCCTATTGCTATAAAGACAATAACATGTTTTAATCCAGCCATTATTGAGCCTTCAGACATCTTGCCTATGGCCAATCCTGAGAAAAGCCCTTGGATTACTATGAGGTGCTGGAAAACTGTCTTGTAAACATCTGCCGACTCTGCTCCTCCTCCAAATCCCATCCCCCCGGCCCCAGTAAAAGAAAGTGTTGGTATAAGAAATTTCTGTAATCCAACTATGATTCCAAGAAAAACAAAATAAATCACATAACCCGTAAGTATCTGAGAATAAACATGTGCCTTCCTTTCTTCCTTTATTCTCTCAACTTCTGTAACACTTGTTGATACCGATTCCAGAACGTCTGATATATTCCCACCGCTTCTGTGCGTCTCTATTATAGTTGATACCGTCCTGTCAATCAGCTTGGTGTGCAAAGTTTTGGCAATATTCCTTAAAACTTCATCAAATGGAATGCCCCAGTCTATCTGGCTTGCCATTTTTTTAACATATGGTGAAAGTGGGCCATACTCATTTCTTGAGGCAGCTTTTATTGCCTGTGTAAGAGTCATTCCAGACTGCGTTCCGCTGACAACATCACTGAGAAAATTAGGGAACAACGACTCTATTTCCCTAGACCTTCTGTAGTCTTTGTACCTTATCACTGTTGCTGGACCAACTATCAAAGAAGCCCCGACTATGTTGAATATTGTAAAAATCTGAACAACATCCTGGAAAAGCAGAAAATTTACTACAATGAGAGTTACACCAACAGAAAGGGAACCAATGACAATTAACTCTCTCTCCTTGGAAAACTTCAGCCAGTCGTCTATACTCTTTGGGAGCTGTTTTAATTTTTCTTTAATATTCATGAAAACACCTTATATCTGTTCTGGTTGTGTGAAGCTGACAAACATTATGAAAGCTATATTCATTGCAGGAATGCCAAGATAAATTCCCAAGTTCATTGCATCCCCTATGCTTATTCCCTGTATTGTACCGCCTATAACGTTCATTATGGCAAGTATTGATATCAAAAACAATGGTGCAGCAATCATCACAGCTGTATAAAAATCTGCATAAGTTGACAGTGCCTGAAGGTATTCTTCTCTTTTCAGCCTATACGTGAAAAGGGCTTCCTTTGCCTGAACCTGAAGGTAACTCTTGAGGTTTCCACCTGTTCTTATGGTTGACAACATTCCATAGAGAATTTCCTTGAAGCTTTCGGATGGAACGTTAGAAGCCACAGATTCTATCGCAGTGGTTATATCCTGTCCAAAAACCTCAACGTTTCGTATGATTTTTGATGCTACTTTGCTTACCTCCCCATATTCTCCAAACCCGGACAAAAGCTTAAAGATTATCTTAGGTGGCACCCCCGAACTTGATATCGCAGCCATATGGTTCACTGCAAAGGGAAGGTTAGTCTCTATGCTTCTCTTTCTTGAACCAGCTTTTTCATAAGGGTAATAATACATTATAGCAAAAGCCAGCCCGCCCACAGACAAAGATAAAATTGGTGTCAGCACCGGATTAATGTTGTAAATAATTAATAAAAAAAACAAAATAGGCAACGAAACAAAAAAAGCAATAGTTGAAACAAAAAACATTAGGCACACATAAGTTCTTGTCAAAATTTTAAGGTCAGCTTCGTTTATTTTTTTCTTAAGGTCATTGAAGTAATCATAGTACTTGTCTACCAGCCCACCAAAAATAATCGCAGGTATCTTCTTAAAAATTTCCTTCAAAATATTCACCTTGAATATTAAACAAACAATTTTGTCTCTTCGCTTGGATAGACAGTTATTCCATACTTTGTTATTATGTAAGGGTGTATTTTTTCAGAATGTGCAGAGCCTCTCATCTTCCATACGGTCAAAGCCCTTGAAAAGCTTGTCCCCTTGGGAATCTTGTATAGAACAACCACATCGTCTGTGACATGCTCCTCAACACCAAAAGTACTGAGTATCAACGGGTTCTCTGATGGCGCCTCTGAAGTTAAGAGTGATGTGCACCCAGACCTCTTCAACATTCTTCCAATATTGAAAATAGCAGACCTTAAATCCCCCGGGTCCCTTATATTAAGACCTAAACCAGTTATGCTGTCTATAACAACCCTCTCTGCACCTATCTCATGAATATTATTTTCTATCAGCCCGTATATGTCCTCTATGTGTAAAGGGTCATACTTTACAAAAACAACAAGATTCTGCTTTTCAAAACTTCTAAAATCCCATCCAAATCTCAGTGCATTTGTTTTTATATCTTCTGGTCTCTCCTCAAAGGAGACATATATTGATGGAGCTCTGTAAAGCTTCACTGAGTTGTATAAAAATTGTGTAGCAAAAACTGTTTTTCCGGTTCCCGTTGCACCAGTGAGCAGAACTAAATCCGACTTAAGAAAGCCTCCACCAAGTATATCGTCAAATCCGGGTATTCCTGTTTTTATTCTTTCGTCCATAAAATCACTTTATTTTCAATTCTTTTAAAACTTCCTTTGAATTTCTATGGTACTTAGAAACTATTTTGCTGACATCTCTCCAATGGGTTATATTATTTTTTACCATATAATCAATTATTTTTATTCTGTTTTTAATTTCCTTGTTTACGGTTTTTAAAGAAATTCCCTTTACACGGGCTATCTTGTCCAGAGTATAATTACCTTCACCGGGCTCAAAAACGTCCTTAGATGGTATCCATCTGAAAACTGTGGATGTCCTGGCAATCCCGGTCGATTCTACCGCTTCTATTTCCTCTATGCTCTTGACTCTTCTCGCAGATTTTCCTTTTTCCTTTGAGTGGACCATCGTGACAACAATATCCAGCATCTCAATAAGGCTTGGAGAGAGGCTTATCGGGGGCGTCTGCAACCTTTTTATGACTGTGGATACACCTGCCGCGTGCATAGTCCCCATTGAAGGATGACCGGATGCCATGCCCTGAAACATAACTGACGCCTCAACACCCCTGACCTCCCCAACTATAACATAATCAGGGTTCTGCCTGAAACTTGCTTTCAAAAGGTCAAACATTGTAACTTCCCCGTACTTCCCTCCTCCAGATCCGGGCAGTCCAAAGCCTATTCTTGCCACGGATGGTATCCAGTTTTCGTGGGGGAGCTGAAGCTCCCTTGTGTCCTCTATGGAAACTATCTTGAACTCTGGAGGTATGAAAAGGCTTATGGCATTAAGCATCGTGGTTTTTCCAGTAGCAGTGCCACCACATATCATCAAAGAAACCCCCATCTCAACACAGAACCATAAGTATGCCATTATCTCCGAAGACGCAGTCTTTAAATTTATCAGGTCTATTGGTGACAGCGGCTCTGAAGTAAATTTTCTTATGGAGAATGTTGGGCCTTTTGTGGTTACATCCTGAGCAAGCGACGCCTGAACTCTTGAGCCATCCGGCAGTGCGCCATCAAGAAGCGGCTCTGCATAGCTTATATAACGCCCGCATCTCTCAGAAAGTTTTATTACAAAATTTTTTAATTTATCTTCATTATTGAAAATTATGTTTGTTTCTATAGAGCCTAGTTTTTTATGTATAACATAAAGTGGTATATCTAATCCGTCACAGGATATGTCCTCTATGTAAGGGTCGTGCATGAGTGGCTCTATCTCATTCAACCCTATAAAATTCCTATAGATATAATACATTATTTTGTTGTAGGATGTGTTGTCAACTCTAATCTCTATTTCCTCTAATATCTTCTTAACATGGTTTTCTATATATTCAAATGCCTTTCCTGTTCCCTTTATAGAAGAAAGCTCAACGTCTATAATTTCTGTAAGGCTCTCCACAATCCTGTCGTAAGTTTTTTTCTCCTTGTCAGTTAATGTGGGCTCAACTATCCTATAAAGCAGAGAACCTTTTATGTTGCTCCACATTATATGGGCATAAGCAAAAGGCTCCAAAAGGGGATACATGAAAGAAAAATCCTTGACTGACTCAATCTTTGGAAAAACTATCAAGTCCTTTGGAGGTGTTATAGTAAATTTAAATGGCTCGTTTTTGAAAGGTTTTTTTCTTAAAATTCCCTTAAATCCGCCAAGTTTTTCCATAAAATCCATTTAAACCCCTTTATCTTTTTTTGACTATGTTGTGGAATCTTGCGCATTTGGGGCAAATATATTGCTTCTCACTTGAAGTATGTATGTTGCCTCTCCCAACTTCCTTTAGTATTGCAGGGTCTGTTATTCTGAATCCCCTTCTCTGTGTTATACATTTCCATCTCGGGACTTTTGAGCCGCACATGCTACATATGACTGTCTCTTCCCTGCCTCTTTCCCTGCCGTGGGTATAGCCTCTCTTATATGGAACTTTACCTTTTGGAATATTTATCTCCTCCTTTAATTTTATAAAATTTATCAAATTAATAAGTAACGAAGTTATAAATAAATGAAGAATTACATCTAACTTATTTTCTCTCTCCAAACTTCATTAGTTTTATCCCTTCCTTTGTAAAATCAAACGGAAGTATCATTGTAGAGTGTTTTGTCCTTCTCATTTTATTTATTGTTAGTGTTCTTTTAAATCTGTCTGATACCGGAACAAAGTCAAGTTTTATAACAGCGTCCACCACGAATTCTGTAAGGGCCTCATCGCCAAGCAGTCCTCCCTCCTCTGAGATTCCCTCTGTGATCAATGTCGTCACACCAAGTGATTTTAATTTTTTCATTAAGTTCAGAATATATGTCCTGGACAAATACCTGTTCTGTAGAAACATCTCCAGTATAGACACGCTATCGATAACAACTCTTTTGGCCTTTATTGCCTTTATAGAACTAATAATCTTTTCAAAAAGGGTTAATATGTACATATGAATTGTTTGTCCAAAATCCTTTTCCTTGACATTGTATGGAATTTCAAGATTTATTGACAAAATCTTAAGGAGTTTTTTCTTCTCGAGGTGCTCCAGGTCCCAACCAAACATCTCTTTAATGTCTGCTCTTATATCATCTACCTCTTCCTCGGTTGTAACCAACAGACCAGGCTCATTGTCCAAGGCACCTCTGTATAAAAAAGAAGCGCAGAATGCGGTTTTTCCTGTACCGGCTTTTCCCCTCAAAAGAACAGTACTTCTATCAACAAAACCTCCTTCCATTTTTTCATCTAGGCCAATAACCCCTGTGGACTTCCTTGAATTCATTTTATCTCCCATATGTAATATTAAGTGTGTTATTTAAATTTATTATTTTTTTGGTTTCACACTCTTTATGATTAATTCCTTTATTCTTTTTGATATCTTTAATGGAAATCTGAAGAAATTTGAAAGAATGTTACTTAGAGCCAATATATTATGCATAGATTCTTTTTTCTCTTCTATTGTACTTTCAATCTCCAACACCTTATCATGCTCTTCTGTCATTATTTTCATATAAGTTTCCCTGTCTATCTCCCTCCTGAAATACTGCTCCTCCGTCGAAGCCTTCGTCTTTTTTCCAATATCCGCTTTTTCTTCAAGTGCTTTGATTTCATTTCTCAGCTTTGAGTAAGGCAATATAACCTGCGTCACAAGAAAAGTCGCAACAAATATAATTATGAAAGCGCCAAGTATGTTCCATCTGTTTTCAAATATTATTTTCTGTATGCTCAAGCCGGTCAATTCTGAATTTACTTCATTAAAATCTTTTTGCGCATTTGAAACCATCTTCTCAAAAAGATAAGGATTGTCATTTTTCACTGCCTCCTCTGCACTTTTTATCTTCTCCTCTATCTGATTCGTCTTTTGCCTTATACTTTCAACATTGAGACCCCCACTGCTGTAGTTTTCAATCTTTGATTTTAACTCAGGCAATCTTAACTTAAGCTCCTCTAAAGAGCTAATGGATGGATTTTCGCTTACTATTATATTAAGAGTTTTGGATTTTTCCACATTTCCAATACCTGTCTTTATCTCAAATGTATATTCGCCTGGATTCGTAAAGAGGGGAACATGGACCACTACAACAAAATCTTTTTCGCCTTTTATAGGCAAGAAAATTTCATCATCTACATAAATTTCACAGCACTCTTTTTTTACAGATGGCTTTAAAGTGAGTGCCATGTTGCCTTTGTTGACAAGTGAGCCTATAACAGTTGCGTTATCGCCTGAAATAACTTCTAAAGTGGACTTGTCAATGTTGAAATCAAAATCTTTGACTGTAACTATGCACGCTGGGTCTTGCCCGCAGTCTGGATCAACACAATCAGTAAAACCATCACAGTCGTTGTCTATTCCATCTGTACAATTTTCCTTCGTTGGTATGCATTCTTTCGCACTTGAGCCGCCGCCACCTCCTCCACCGCCACCAGGATTATAGGATTCCTCAGCTGTTGATAACTGCAATGAAGAAGAGCCAGAATTGTTGTATTCATCTGCCGCGTTGGCGTATATATAAAAACTTGTTCCCGAAGAAGATGATGCCCTGCAATCTTCATAGACATTGTAATAAAAATCCCCGACTTTATCCAGGTAAAATTGCCCATTTGGGCATGTAAGTCTTACGGTAGCTGTTTGGGATAAAATTCCGTTTCTTGCATTCAGTACTTGAATCTGGGGTATTGGTGTGATTGATGAACTTGGAGAATATTGGGTATTTTCTGGCGGTTCCACAAAAAATGGATGGAGAGTATTTGAGACATTAAAAGCCCATGTTTGCTCTCCGATGTTTACATTTTTAGTCCCTCTTGCAAATAGAGTATATTCTCCAACAGGATCTGTTGAAGTCAATTGATAGGTAAAATTATCTCCGGTTGATGAGAATGTTTCACCAGATTCCCCATATCTTGTTAAATTGATGTACCAATCAAGGTTATCCACAGAAAAACCGTTAACATCTTCAGCTACTACAGTAAGAATTTCTCCTCTCATATAAGGACCGAGATTGGAATTCATCAAATGTAGTGTGTATTCATCGGTAACATTCAAAGTATAATTTTCTGGACATCCTGCATCCTCACCACTATATTTCTTTTGTCCCCCTATGTCCTCCGCATAGACCCTTATCGTATAATTTCCCATCTCATTCAATTCAATACCATCGTCGTTATTTCCAAAAATAAATCTCCATAGGTCTCCAGAAACATGCTGAAAACTCCCCGTAGTTGTTAAACCATCAGGGTAGGTTAAGTTTAAAATGACATTTTTTAATCCAACGTCATCATAGGCATAGGTGTAAACAATTGCATTCATGTAAAGGTTTGCCTTGGTTATCTGAGTGGTTTCCTCATCGACCCATATATAAGTAATATTTGGCGGTGCACCAGCACTTAGCACTACATTGACATTTGAGAAACCGACACCATAATGGGCTTTTCCTGTGGAAGAATTTACAGCAACGCTTGTATTGGCAGAACCCACTGAGACTGAGGAAACGTTCCACTCAAAAGTTTGTGAGTTACCATTCATTATAACTGGTGATGTGAGATTCCACGAACCCTCTGTTAGATTGAGCACGGTTTTGTTTTCAATTCCAAGAGAAATATTCAAATCATAAAGGTCTCCGTTTGTAGCAGTAACTGTTGCCTCATATGTATCAGTACTACCATTCACCAGTGAAAGGCTTTTAATCTGGATTTGTGGCCATCCATAGTTAACCAAAAAGGAAAAATTGTTCATTGTTCTACCTTTTACTGTATCAACTGTAGCATTAAAGTGAAAAACTCCAGATTCTTTTAATTTTGTGCCGGGCAGTTCAAAACGATAAATATAACACCTATCCACCCTTTCTTCAATCGTGTATAACCTTACTTCATAAACAACAAGAGTTGAGCTGGAAGTTTGGTTTATTATGATGTTATCAGTCTGAAATGGCAAAAAATCGATAAATACTGTTGTGTTTTTTGAATCCGGAACATCGATATTGTTATAAACACTTTTTAAATTACCTGTGCCGTTGATGTAAAGAATATCAACCTTTGAGCCAGAGCCAAGGTCTTTCCAAACTATCTCCATCTTGCTGATTAAATATTGGCTTCCGAAGCTAATGTTTATGTTCTTCCCCACACCTACCCCTATCCAGGATGTCTCATTGTTATCGTCATTCACATGGTCACAATCTCCAGAGGGGTTACAACTTTCATTTGCCGTTGTAGCGATATTACCAACAGCTGCACCAGTCCCAACACATTCACTCTCCTCAACAACAGAAGATGGCGAAGAAACCGAACACCCTGCATTTGAAATATCGTTAGTAGTAAAATCAACATAAGATATTTCCGTTACATTACCAACAATCTTTGATGTCATATTAAGTGACTGGCTAACATTCACCACATCTGGTTCCGCAAGAACTATTGGTCTAAGAACTTCAAAAGGCTCTGAAGAGTGTGCTGAAGAGCCATCCTCATTTGTGATTGCCACTATTGCCCTTGTTAACCCTTCATTTATACTTCTGCATTTCCATTTTAAAGTTGCAGTCGAGCCATTTGTCAAATTATATAAAACGGATTTTGACCAAGTTTCCCCCGATGTTATATTAAGGATGCTGTGGTCTGTGATGTTAAGCGTGAAGTTGGCATTAAACAAATCTCCCCCGAGTGAGGTGACATTTATCGTAAGGTTAAATGTCTGGTTATCCATGATTCTGAAATTTGGGAAAATAAATTCTGCACTTCCCTCTCCGAAACTAACATTAAAAGTAGTTGTATTTGACTTTAACCTTGATGCATTGGCGAAAACTGTTATATTGTATTGGCCTGACCTCGGCGGAGCGTACTCATATGAATAAATGAAATTGTTTGGAGGAATTCTGTCTATTAAATCAAGATTTATTGTTTCTTCCCCTTGTACAAGTTTCCCATTTGATATATTGATATATGTTATATTGGCCCAAACGCTGTCGGGTTCAGAACCGTCTGTTGAAACGTTTGCTGTTATTGTAACATTTTCCCCGAATTGAACCTCTTTTGCACTCGTATTTGCATTTATTGTTAGGCCAACAACTTCCAGAGTAATATCTCTAGAATTTTCAGAGCTTGCATTATAGAAAAGGTCCGGTTGATTGGTTATGTTACATGTTAAATTGTAGCTCCCTGGCGGATTTTTTGTGTTGTCTTCATAATTCCAAAATGCCCAGCCAGACGAATTGGTTAAACTGGAACCCAAATAACTTGTTTCATTGTAAAATGAGACATTGTACCCTTCTATACCTGAAGAAAATGAATCAACCACTTTACAATCAACTCTGGTAGTGGTTCCATTGTATATTAAAGAATCTGAGAGTTGGATATTGTCTATAGATGCCAAACCCCATAAATAAAACCAATGTGAAGTTGTTACATTTTCCCATCCATAGGTTTCAACTGCATATGCTTTTAAATCTATTAATCCTGTCTCTGAAAACTCACCAACATCTGATAAATTTAAGGTGTAATTGGTCCAGTTTTCAGTGTATGGACCAGAGATAGAATAGTTGGTCATAGTGCCGGTTCCATTATGCTCCAAATACGCATGATACAAAGAACTGGTTAAATTCCAGTGAGCCGATGTATTTATAATATCATCTCTTGTGAGATTTACACCGTCTGTAAATACAAAATCATTTGTGTAGTTAGTTAGATTCCAGTAATCACTTTTTATAAATTTCTCGTAACTGATGTTTACGTAAACCCAGTCAACATACAGATTCGACACTGAGGATAATTTAATTGTACTGATATTTACACCTAAAGTATTGGCTACAGAAGCATTTGGGACATGTTGAGTACCATCATAGCAATACAAACCTTCATTAGCTTCACATGTGCCATTCAGTAAGACATTTGTACCATTGTTAAGGTAAATTGAACAGTTATCTGGATGACCTTCTACCCTCCATTCTATACACACAGTTACATTATCTATCCTTGACCCGAGAGGAATTTGCGTTGAATTCTGATAAGAAAATACGAACACATTACTCCCGGTTATTCTATCATAAGCATATATATCATCAGAATTGTCTATCTCTGAGCAATTACATCCCAAAATCTGACTACCCCTCACACATTTTATATAAGTACAATTCTCTGTAACCAACGAAGAGGAAGCTATCACAACAAATAAAGAAAAGGCAAAAACAATGAAAAATACGGACAATATTGCTAATTTTATTGAAGACATGCGCAGTCATTATATATATTATCAGAATTTATAAAAATAATCAGGAGATTTCATGTATAAATTCGTGGACGATCTGACATCTGATGTTATGTTTGTAGCCGAAGGTAAGGATTTGTCCGAGCTTTTGGAACAGGCAAGCATGGCGCTGTTTGACGTGGTGTGCCAGCGCGATAAAATCACCCCGGAAAAATCAATAGAAATTGAAATAGAGTCAGAAAACCCGAAAGAATTGGTCCACGAATGGCTGTCAAAACTGCTCACAGAATCTGATGCAAATGAGATGTTTTTCTCAAAATTTGAAATAAAAGTTGAGGAAAAGAATGGAAAATTATTTGCACATGGAAAGATATGGGGAGAGCCGTATTCACCAGAGAAGGGTGAGACTGTTGTGAAAGGCGTTACATACTACAATTTCAGTGTTGAGAAGACCGAAAAAGGATGGAGAGCAAAAATTGTGTGTGATATATAGTTTTTTAAATTATTTAATCCAAATTTTAATTGTGATTAAATGAAGAAAAATATGTGGTATATATTCGGGATATTACTGCTGTTCTGCTCAATTTCCTTCATCGCAACCGGTGCATTGCTTGATGCTTCCTGCAAAAATATTGTCTCATCCCCAAGTGAAGCAATGCCAATGACTTATCTTATGTACAATATGTGCTCATTAAGGTCTGTATCCTATTCGGTTCCAGGATTTGTCTTGTTTTCCATTTCCATTGGCTTTTTGATTTGTGGATACCTTGAAAAAAACTAAAAAACAATATCCTTCCCTGATAAATCTTTTATTTTTCTTATCAGCTCATGTTTCTTTGATTCTATTTCTTCTGTTACATCCTCTTTCAACATATCTAAACTTTTTTCAGCAGTCAAAATTTTTTCTTCAAGCTTTTCAAGCTCTTCTTTCTTAGATTCTATCCTCTTCAATATCTCGGATTTGCTTACTTTCTCAGACAGCTGAGAGATTTGAGAAGAAACCTCGTTGTATTCATTCAAAATTCTGTCCAAGACTCCTGAATTAATCCTTTCTATTTCCTCTAAAGTTTTCTTCTTTACTTTTTCTGAAAGTTTACAATTCCCGCCATGAATAATGTTTTTTACATCTGAAAGTATGTTTTTGAAGTCATTCAATCCATTTTTGTCTTTTATGAAATCCAGTGGATTTTCTATATATCTGTTCATAGTTGATTTTCCGCTTTGGTAAGATATTTTCTTAAATGCCTTTTCAAGTTTTGATACTTCATGAATGACTTCGTTTTTAAGTTCCTCTTCCCTTGATTTTAAATTATCTAAAGCTTCTTTATTTTTCTTTAGCTCTGATAGCTCTTTACTGCTTTTCAGTTTTTCAATTTCACTTTCCATATCTTTCTTTTTCTTCAACTGAGAAGATATTGCGTCTTTCATCTTTTTGATTTTTTTCTCTTTTTCCTTTGATTCTCTTATCAAAGAAAGTATTTCTTTGCTCATCTTCCCAACATTTTCTATATCTTTTACTCTTTGGCTCTTCCCCATAAGAAATTTATTCATTTCAAATACTTCCCTCTCCAGACCTCCAATGGACTTCTTGAAGTTCTTGGTTTCCTCCATCATGGCATCGGTTAATATATTAAATCCCCTGTTGTTCTTTTTTCCCAGTTCAACTATCTTTCTTGAAGTCAGCCCCGAAAAATTAAAGGCTGTATTGAAATCTGTCTTATCTGGAATGGAGAAAGAATCTATGAATTTCTCTATGTCTTTTTCTATTATTTTTTTGTTTGTTTCTGCCGCCTTTCTTAACCTTTCAAATGTTTCCGATGGCACCTTGGCTTCCTTGAAAATTTTGAACGACTCTGTAAGGTCTTTAAATTCATCTTCCACTGCTCTGTAATATTCGGATATTTCCCTGCTGAGCTCTTCAAAGAAGCTTTTATTTTCTTTCTTAATCCAATCTCCGACCTCTTCAAGGCTGAGTTTTATTTTCTCTGGCTGCTCTTTCTTTTTAGAAAAAAGTGACTTAAAAAACATAATAATATTTGGCAAGAGAAATATTAATCTTTAAATATCAAAAATCCCCTTATCTATAGAGCGTGTACCCGGCGCAAATTTTTGATAAAACTTTTGGAAGCGAAAAACAAAAGTATTGTTAAATATTGTCCGTAAAGGACAGAAAAGTTTTGTGTAAACGGGTGCAGGCAGATTGCTTCTGTTTGTATCTAGTCTTTAATAGGTGGTGTTATGGACATAAAACAAAAAATGATTCAATTAAGCCCAGTCAAATGGAAAATTCCAAAGAGCTTTAGGAAAGGTATGAATGTAGATGCAAATGTTTATGGTAATCAATTCATCATAGATACAGTAGAGCCAGATGCTTTAATGCAGTTGACCAACGTGGCAATGCTGCCGGGCATCGTGGAACCGGTTATAGGCGCTCCGGATATTCACTTTGGTTATGGCCTGCCGATGGGCGCCGTGGGGGCATTTGATGCAGAGGAAGGCGTTATATCCGCGGGGTGCACAGGCTTTGACATAAACTGCGGAATAAGGATGATAAAAACAAACCTGGACAGAAAAGATGTTGAAGGTAAAATAAAAACCCTCATTGATACCCTGTTTAAAAATGTTCCATGCGGGGTTGGCGCCAAGGGGAAGTTAAGGCTGAACTATGAACAGCTTGACGAAGTCTTGACTATGGGCGCTAAATGGGCTCTTGAAAATGGCTATGCAACAAAAGAAGACCTGGAAAGAATGGAAGAAAACGGGCATATGGAAGGAGCCGACACTTCCAAGGTTAGTGACTTCGCAAAGAAGAGGGGGTTGCCGCAGCTTGGAACTCTTGGTGCAGGAAACCACTTCTTGGAGGTTCAGGCAGCTGATAAAATATTTGACGAAAAAACCGCAAAAGCTTTTGGAATAGAAAGGCCAGGACAGATTATCGTCATGCTCCATTGCGGCTCACGTGGATTTGGCCATCAGGTCGCATCCGACTACCTGAAAATACATGAACATGCTGTTAAAAAATATAACATAAAAATACCGGACAACCAGCTGGTATGCGCTCCTGCAAATTCAAAGGAGGGGCAGGATTACTTCAAGGCGATGCAATGCGCTGTCAACTATGCATTTACAAACAGGACTGTTATGACTAAATGGATCCGTGACAGCTTTGAGCAGGTTTTCAAAAGGGACTGGGAAGACATGGACATGAAACTGATATACGACGTGTGCCACAACATATGCAAATTAGAAGAGCATAAAATCAATGGAGAAAAAAGAAAACTTTACGTACACAGAAAAGGCTCTACAAGGGCTTTGCCACCCGGGCATCCACTCGTCCCGAAGGTTTACAAGAGCGTAGGCCAGCCAGTTCTCATTGCCGGCTCAATGGGAACAGCGTCCTATATTCTGGTTGGAACCGAAAAAGGCGAAGAAAGTTTTTACTCAACATGCCATGGGGCAGGAAGGGTTATGTCAAGGCACAAGGCCATAAGGGAATTCCGCGGAGATGAAATCAAAAACAATCTGATGAAAGACAAAAAAATCTATGCCCGCGCAACACATGGAAAAGTCCTGGCTGAAGAAGCTCCTGGCGCATACAAAGATGTGGACCAGGTAATAGAATCTGTCCATGAGGCAGGTATATCAAAAAAGGTTGCAAGAATGGTGCCCTTGGGTGTGGCTAAAGGATAATTAATCTTTCAAAACAAATTTATCCAATTGTTTTACTTCTTTATCTTTAACAAGCATACTCGAAAAACTAAATTTTTTAAATTTACAATATTTCTCAAAGCCACGCTTAGCTGTAAAAGAGTGAACTATGTTGTTGTCTACAGATGTATATAACTGTATTTCATTAAAATTTTCAGTATCAAAAAGTTCTTTTACAAGAAAATCTAAGATAGAAGTTACATATCCCATACCTCTCTTATCCTTAGATGTATACCCGTTATCAAGCATAACTATAGGAGGGTAGCGAAACAATATAGTTATCATTGAAATAAGAGAATCTCCTTCAATTATTCCATAAACAGAATTTTTATTCTTTAATTGTTGCAAAATAGACTTTACCCTACGTTCATCGTCATGAAATAAATTCTCTATATAACTTTTATCTGATTCATTCAAAACACTAACTTCGTATCTTGGCTCAAAAGTTTTCCTGTTTTCCTTTTTTAGCCGTAGTAATTCAATATCAGGCTTTCTTGGCTTGTAGCTATTTTTAATAATATAGATTTTATCTTCAGGGATAATAACTCTTATCTCTTTCTCTGTTTCTACACTATTTAATATTTGACTAAAAAGCTCATTTACCAACTCGCTAGACCTTCCTCTAATATGTGCATACAAGAAATCACCAGATTCAGAAAACGTGGCAACTGCATCTATACTATCATATCCTATATTACGATACTCACAACCATTCTCTATATCATTAATCATGATAGCATTTTTAGATATATCTTCGCTGAGATATTCTATAATTTTATTTTTCATAAAATTAATACCAATTGAACACTTTTATTAATTTATTCCACTTACAATTTATTTTGTTAGGATTTAAGATTTATTTAATTATATTCAATAATTATTTATGAATAATCTTAAGATAATAGATTCTCATGCCAACATAGGAAAAGATTACTGGCGCGAAAAGATTAGGAGATATCCATCCAAGCTATCATATAAAGGGTTATTAAAAATTATGGAAAAAAACGGCATAGAAAAATCAATAATTCTGCCATGTCCAACTGGAAAGTTTAATGTGTGCTCCAATCCCACCTGCCATAAAACCAATTCCTTTATGGTCCTTTCTCATAAGGATAAGAAATCATATACATTGAAATGCCTTGTATGTGGTTCTGAAAATCATATAAATTACGAACCATTTAAATACAAAAACAAAGCTGTACTTAATGCATACAAGAAGAATAAAGATAAATTTTATCCTTTCATAGCAATAGACTATAGATATCCTCTTGCAACAAAGGTACTTAAAAAATTATTACGAGATAATGAGATTTATGGGATTAAGTTTTATGCAGTTACCCTGTTTCCAGATACTCCAGAAATTCTAATGAACACTGAGATAATGGATATCGTATCAGAAAACAACTTATGTGTTATGTTTCATTCTGGAGTGGAGAAAGAATCAAATCCTATGAGCATTCTTAAACTCACAAAAAAATATAAAAGAAATAATTTTATTGTTGCCCATTGTGCAAGACTACATAAGTCATTTCTTAGATGCGCAAAAGAAATGAAAAACATATTCATAGAAACATCCCTTGCTAATATGTTCTCAGATGAAAAATTAAACTACTATAAGGGTTCTCTAACTACTGAAGAGAATGAAAAAATAAAGGAAATTAATGGCTTGTATAAGTTCTTGGTTGAACAAATTGGCGCTGATAAAATACTTTTTGGCACTGATATACCCGCAGTAGGAGTAAAAGAGTATGAAGCACAAATAAAATCCTTCAGAAATTTAGATTTAGATAAGGAGACAATTATAAAAATAGGGTATAACAATGTAGAAAAACTATTGAGACGGTTCAACTGAGTTTATCCATATTCTTCTTATAGCGTCGTATATTAATTGTTTATTTATCTGACATCCGTAGTAGTCGAAACCGCCAGACAACTTATTTTTGAGCACACAAGAACCTGAACATATATATTTTGCAAAACAATTTTTACATCTTTCATTTCTATTAACATCAATTTCCCTTTTTATCTTCTCTATCTTAGATTTATCATATATGAATCTTTTTTCCTCTTCGCTGTATTTTCCCACTATAAAATAGCTGGAAAATTTATGTTTATAATCTTGCACACCTAAACAAGTGGTGATATATCCTTCTGGTGTTATTATAATATTATTTCCTTGAAACGATGAACAAAATATTGCACATGGTTTATACAAATTTAAAAGTGATGAGCTAGTAATTGAAATTCCTAATTTTTTTCCAATATCTAGAGACTTCCCAAAATTATCTACATAATCCTTTATAGATGGTTTTAATTTTTCAAATATTTCACCTCTCCCCTCAATATGCATAGGCTCAAAATGTATGTAGCCTAGGTTAAATTCTCTATATTTCTCTACTATCTTAGGCATATCTTTAACATTTTCTTGTGTTACCGTGACTCTTAACGACAATATTGATCCGTTCATGTTTAATCTCTTAATTGTTTCTAAGACCCTTTTATAACTTCCTTCACCTGAAGCCATGGGTCTCATCTTGTTATGATAATCCTTAAAACCGTCTAAAGAAATTTTGAATATGAATTTATTTTTTATCATAAAATCCAAAATATCCCTATCCATAACACCGTTAGAAGTTATACTAAACATTGTCCTGAGATTTTTCTTTTTCGAATATTTCACAACCTCTTTTATACAATCTTTATTTAATGTGGGCTCTCCACCAAAGAAATCAATATTCAGATATTTTGTATCTTTCTTTATTAATTCGTCTAATCCTTTTTTGGCAATTAGAGGATTTAGATATATATTGTCTTCTCCACCTCTAGCAAAACAGTATTTACACCTTAAATTACAATCCTTGGTAACAATTAACCTTAATCTAGCTAAATTACTTTGAAATGTAGATTTGAGCGGTCTCAGAGAATTTATTTCTAAACACTTACCACGATTATATTCCTCTCTAGTTATTTCAACTATTTCCATTTTATTTGGTAAAAACACTACATAATGACCATTATAAATTATGCCGGGATTTCCATTACAAAGAAACGTATTATTGTCAATATTTTTTATCATAAATATCTTTTTAAAAATTAATCGTCATTCCCGCACTCTATGTTATCTATTGATTTTTTTGTTCTCTTAACTCCCAATTCTTTTGGTTTTTTAATTTTTATTTTTTTCATTGCTAAATCACCAATAATTATTGTGAAAGAATATATTTATATATTATCTTTTCAAAACAAATTTATCCAATTGTTTTCTTGCTTTTTCCCTTTTTTCCTGATGCTTTTCCAGAAAAGAGTTTATTCGCTTCGCCAAAACTTTTTTGCACTCGCCACATGTTCTCTCTCCGGACTTGCACGAACTGTAAATTTCCTTGAGTTTCTCATCATCCTCTTCAAAGAGATAGTAATAATACTGGTAAATCGGGCATATGTCTGGATTTCCTCCCTTTTCTTTCTGCTCCTTTAAACTTCCACGCCCTCCTGTAAATGCATTCCATATTTTTTTCTTTACTTCTTCTGGTTTGTCCGTGGTGAAAATGCATGTATGTGGCTGAGAAGCAGACATTTTACCCTCCTCCCCCAAACCTGGAAGAAACTTTGAATGAATTATTGCTGGTTTGTAATATCCTAACTTTGGCAAAACATCCCTCGCCACCCTGAAGTGTGCATCCTGGTCTATTGCCAGTGGTATCAAACATGGTATGTTTTTTCCTTTTTTCACCGATGGCAAAAATGCAGGCACTGCCTGCATGCTTGTGTAAAAAATCTGACCCACGTTGCTCTCATTCTTGAAGCCGAAAACCGCCTTTGCTGTGGAAAATGTGATTTTCTTTGCAACTCGTACTGCCTGCGGATAAAGTTCACCAGCATAGTCCGTATCCGTAAAAATAAAAGTTTTCTCCGGGTCAAAACCCAGCGCTATAATATCCAGAGCATTCTCATACGCGTATTTATTTGCTTCCTCCAATTCCAAACCCTGATTAAAAAGAAATTTCTCGTCATCGGTTAATTGAAACCATAGCTCCGCGCCAAACTTGTCCTGCAACCACTTCGTTAAAATCCATGGAATCAAATGGCCAATATGTGTATTTCCTGATGGACCTCTACCGGTGTAAAGATAAAATTTGTTTCCTTTTTCATATTCATCAAGAATCCAGTCAAAATCGCGGTGAGAAAAGAAAATTCCCCTTTTCAACAAAGGATGCAATTCTCCCACAATACCTTCAACCCTCTTCAGGAGTTTTTCATTTAGGGGCTTCGTGCCAAATTCCTTGATGAGTCTCTCATAATCTATCCTACCTTCAACTTCCCATGGAGTGACTTTCATAACACATTACCAATTTTTGTTTTGAGATGTTGAAAACTTGTTTTCTTGACTTTCATTGGATACCGCCTACAAAAAAATAATATAGAAAGAAATATAAAAAGTTCTTAATGAATTATAGACGGTATCTTTTCAAAACCTGTTCTTTTTTCAAATAATTCTTTTCTTTTCTCTGGACTTGAAATAACCATAGCTTTTTCCAACTTTGCCCTAAAATCTTTCATAAGTCCACGTGAATTTTTATTATATTGAGTTATAACATCATCAGTTTGATTAAACGCCTCTGCGCAATTATGAGCACTTCTTAAAGCATAGCTTATGCCATCTCCAGAACTTGGGCTTATCCAACCAGCGGCTTCCCCAATCAGCATCACATTACCATTCCCTAAAAATACTTCCTTCTCGCTTTTTGGTCTTGTTATGCTGAATCCTTCTCTCCTTTCAAAATTAAAATTTATTCCCAACTCCCTTTTGACTTTATCCATTAAAATATCATTCTTATTTCCTACTTTTGGTGAGTTTGCACTACCAATCAAGGCATGATCACCTTTTGGTACTATCCAAGAATAATAATCAGTTATGTCATTAGAAAAAATCAAAAAGAAATCATCTATTGGTTTTTCTAAAGTAACTATATCTTGAATTGCTATGTATTTTGTTGTTTGTTTGTAATTCATTCCTCTGCGTATATTTGAATAGACACCATCTGCTCCAATCAAATAATCACATTCAATTTTTTTATATTCTCTTTTCTTAGAATCAAACACTCTTAACTCTATATTTTCGCCGTTGTAATTAAAAGATTCTAACTTATGTCTCTCCTTTATTTCTACATCTCCTTCTAACAAACCTAACAAATACTTATTTAACGATACTCTATCGATGTTCTCAACTTTCCCATCAACAAAAACTTCTCCGTTATCTAAGTCCGTGTAAACCTTTTTTATTTTTTGTGGATGTGAATAAACCCAACTCGGTGGATTCAACCCACTCCTCCTAAGAAATTCACTGGATTCCGTAGTGAGAAGACCTCCACACACTTTGTAATGTGGAAGTTCGTTCTTATCTAACAACAAACAATCGAAACCGTCGTCTAAATCATTTAAAAAAGCACATCCTGCAGGCCCTGCTCCTACAACAACAACATCATATTTTTTCATTGAATACACCTATTTACTAACTAATAGTAATTAATTTTTTAAAGCTTAAATAATTATCTATATATATTATATACATGAGAAGTGTTTCTGACCGTTATATAGATATATTCAAAGATAATAATCAAAAAACCAAGGAAATATCAAAATCTCTTTCTACTGAAGAAGCGTTTGAGACAGTTTCACATATCTCTGATATGTCGTCTAAAAACATAGCTAATATGTGGAAAAATGGACAAAAGGTTTGTAGAACAAAGTATGTTATGGAGGCTATGGAGGAGAATTATCCAACCCCAATCTTGGAAATATCATTAGTTATTGATGCCATTGTTAATAATTTGGATGAACTTCTGGATGAAAACTTGCCAAAGGATAAAAAATCTCTACACATATTTGACTTGAGTAAAGATATAGGATATGTATCTTCTTCTAATAAATTAAGTTCCGAACAAAGGGAAATGGTAGGAACTTTCTTTAGAAATAAAATACCAATAGTCGGTGGTGGAGAATTTTATTATACAGAACTAATCCAAGGTTCACCAGATGATTTCACTCTTTGGAAGAAATATTATGACTCTAGAATAATAGATATTGATATTTTTATGGAATTAGCTTTAAGTGAACTTGGTTACAAGAGTGAAGACACCATAAGAGCAGCAAGAGACTTCAGAGCAGTTAATTTAATTGCCAAAGATATAAGAGATATTGAAGATGATGTAGAAAATGGTATTAAAACTCTCTTTACCATTGCACATCAAATTGACTCTGATCCGAAAGAATACGCAAAAAAGATTGCTCAAGAATATATAGATGATTTAAATAAATTTAAAATAAAGGAACCTGTACTTGAGTATACGAGAAAAAATTTTAGTAAAATGTGTGAAAAGGAACTAAAAACAATAAACTAGGATATTATATCTATTACCTTTTTAACAAAATCATTACCGTTTTTTTCATTATAATTCTTGAATATATCATCCTGAAGAGCATAAATTTTATTCAGTTTGTATCTTTCTTTAGCTATATCCCATAGTCCCCTATCTTTCAGCTCTTTTTCAGTCCCTGTCAAAAATTCACATACATCATGTCCCATTGCCATGCACTTAATTTCTATATTTTGACAGACTGCATCATGAACAAAACAACCACCGCCTGCCATGGCACCAGAAACAAAATAATCTATTGGTTCCTTAGTTTTTTCCGTTAATTTCATGTTTTCAAGAAATGGATTATTTTTTATTGAAAAGTGGGTATATCTACCGGGATAATAATCATGCGTCTTGTAAATTCCTATACCGAGAGCTTCTCCCAAATCCATACCAACTCTATAAATTTCTTCCGGCGTTTTCAAATTAAACTCTTTGATTGACTTATGAACTATGGCAAATCCCCATAACCAAGACATCATATATAATTTCCATAGACTATTCTCTCTTATGTGATACCCCATTATTTCAGAAGTAAATATAGATGGTAAAAGATTGAGTTTCATGCCTTCAAGAGATATTAATCCATTTTCAAATTTCAACTTCTTTGTTAATAAAAGCTTCGTTAATAGTCCCATAACCATATATACCAACAAAAATTTATTTTAGAGAAAGTACTTCTTCCTCGCTAACCCTAAGACCGCCTTTGTTTATATCAATCGGATACAAACCTTTCTTTATTTTTGTTCTTCTCATTTTTCTTACTTCTATATTGCCAAAATTTTCTGTTCCTATGCTTATATAGTGCAATACAACAACACCATCAGTCACATATTCTTCCACGCCAAATCTTGATATGACGCCATCCTCCTGTGGAATCTCTGCTGTGAGAATTGCCGTGGCGCCAGTTGCTTTTATTGCTTTTATCAGCTTGTACAACTCTCTCCTTATGTCATGTGGGTCCTTGAAATAAAGCCCCAAGAGAGATGTGGAATCAACAACAACCCTTGTAACCCCGGACTGCTTTATTTCATTCTCCAGTCTTGTGGTGATGTCCGTGGTTTGGAATGGATCCCTGTAAGAAATTATTAATTTGCCTTCCTTTTCATATTTATCAAAGTCCCAGCCGAAAACAGCAGCGTCTCCTTTAATCTCCTCTGGCAATTCCTCAAAGGTTATGTACATGCAATTTTCCCCGTTTTTCAAACCTTCCCAGAGAAATTGACAGCAAAAAATAGTTTTACCAGTACCAGCAGCACCAGTAACAAGTACAGAACTTCCTTTCACAAGCCCGCCATCAATTAATTTGTCAAAGCCTGTTATTCCAGTTTTAATCCTCTCTATTTTAGGCATATAATACTTATTTAGAGCGCTGATTTAAAAAATTATCTGTTTTTTGAAGAATTATCCTGAACCAAGGTGCGTATTTGTCTGGGTTATCTTCAACATCCTTCCTAAGCTCTTCAATACTGACCCACTTTAACTCATCAATTTCTTCTGGATTTGGATCAGCATCGCCATCATATTGACCAATAAAAACATGGTCCAATTCCTTTTCAGTTAAGCCATTATCAAAATGCGCCTCATATATAAATGAAAAAACTTCTTTCAGGTCTGTGTCAAATCCACACTCTTCTTTAAGGCGCCTATGTGCAGCCTTTTCAGTTGTTTCTCCGGGCCTTGGATGTGAACAGCAAGTATTAGCCCATATTCCTGGACAATGATACTTCGTAGCAGCCCTCTTCTGAGTTAGGAGTTTTCCTTCAGAATTAAAAACTAAAATAGAAAATGCCCTGTGAAGTTTTCCACCGTTTTGATGTGCCCTTAATTTTTCCTCAACTCCGACAGGATTATCATTTTCATCTACAAGAATCACTTCTTCGGACATAGAAAAAGTTTTCATTTTAGATATTTAAGTATTTGTTCGTCTTATGTCGATTTTTAAAGGTATTTAAGCGTTAAAATACAAAATTCAAGATAATTGAATAAATCAAAAATTGTCGAAGTTAGGTTTATATATCAACGACTTAAAAGTTTTGAGATATAGAGGTGATTTTTTGGATAGTGAAAAAATAGGAGAAATGATAAAGCAATATGGCTATAAAGTGGATGAAATTTTGCCAAAATTTTTGGAAAAGAGTAATGATCATACATGGAACAAATTTTTGAATGAGCCAATATGGTATCATATGAATACGGGCGGCAAGAGAATAAGGCCTGCTCTATGCCTATTGACGACAGAGCTCTTGGGTGAAGATATAAAAAAAGCAATGAATTTTGCACTTGCTGTAGAAATCATGCATAATTATCTCTTACTTCACGATGACGTTATGGACGGCGACAAATTTAGAAGAGGAGAGCCGACAGTTTGGGTTAAGTATGGAATACCAAATGCAGTGAACAGCGGTGACTACATGATTGCAAAGGCGTATGAAATTATTCTTAAATCTGATTTACCAATAGAGACGATTAAAAAATTAGAGGAAGCATTTACATTAACCCTCCTTAGAACGGGAGAAGGGCAGGCACTTGACGTAAATCTGAGAGCAGACGAGCACTTCACAGAAAAAAAGTATATGGAACT
>Ga0190359_1000424_pt1 | contig 28657 bp, 26 predicted proteins | sample 48721823_MG_FD_161269 | JGI IMG/M metagenome (GOLD analysis project Ga0190359, IMG submission 161269) | Hydrothermal vent microbial mat bacterial communities from Southern Trench, Guaymas Basin, Mexico - 4872-18-2-3_MG | ecosystem: Environmental > Aquatic > Marine > Hydrothermal vents >... | reverse complement strand
CAAATATAACCCCTTGCCTAGGCCAAAGATATACCATTTGACATATACCCTATCCTCGAAACAGGGAAGCCTTACCGAAGAGCCCTGTGCGGGAAATCTGCACGCAGGGTTCTGTGAGGGACATTAATCCGAAAGGAGGTAAAGATGTCTACTCGACAAGAGAAATTTAGTTCATACAGAATATTTTCAATTCTCATTGTAATTTCGATTTTTCTATTAATTACAGGATGTGCAGGGTTTCGTACGAGTACCCAGGTTACAGTAGAAAAACCTCCTTATTACTACAAGCGGACCTTTTCCTCAATTAATCTTAAAAGCGCAAGGGTCGGTCATCTTCCTGTTGTACTCGACAGAATGACATACAATGAAAAAGATTACGATTTATGGAAAACTCTTCTTGGAGAAATCAACGGATTCTTAAGAGATCAGGGATGGACTATTGAACTTGAGCCCATAGAGCTTCCCATGGAAGAGGCTCCAGATCTATTTGTTGGCTACTCGGGTATGTTCGGTGCTCCAGTTGCACCTTCCTCATTTAGTGATCAGGAGGGCGAGGAAGAGCAGCCTCAAATGGTTATCTACTATAAAAATCCATCTGAGAAGTGGAAAAAGAAACTTCTTGAAATCACAAGAAGAGAGAAGGTGGAGGCAGTACTTTTCTTGAGTGTGGGATTGAGTGAATACCTAATCCGCCAGAAAAATTGGCTTGGTAAGAAAGAACTTGCTCTGGGAACAGGATACTCTGTTCCAATGAAATGGCTGAGTTCTCTTGATGATCCGATAGATGTATTGCATTTTACTGGTTGCTTGATGGACAGAAATGGAAAGATATATAGAGTTGGTGCAGAAGGGATCGTGGCTGCAAGACCCGCCAGTTTTTTTGAGTCGATCATAGGTTTCAGAAATAGTCTGAGTTATGATACAATAAGAAAGATTACAACCGAAATAAAAAGAACAGATCTGAAAGGAGCTCCTCTTAGTTATAGGGTTGCACTTCAGAATCTGGTTGCCAGTCTTTTAGGGCGTAAGGATATGATTATAAAGTAGCTGTTTGAGATCGTTATCTTTGTGAATTTACCACTCTTCGTTATTCGGCCTTTTAGAACTCTGGGTGTCGTCAATATTGGTTTGTTCGGATTCGGATGATTTTTCCGAGGCTCTCTTAAGAAGCTTATAAATCATGTTCATTATCTTTTCTGGTGAATCGCTGCCCTTCACACTGTAGTAGTTGGCACCAAGATTGATTGCTTTTTGAACCTCATTTAATTCTTTTACCGATGTCAGGACAAGTATGGGAATGTTTTTTGTGGTCTCGTTTCCTCGGATTTTTTTCAGAATCTCCAGTCCGTGAAGATCTGGGAGAACCATGTCGAGAACAATGATGTCGGGTACTCTCTCGTATGCCAGTATCCAGCCATTCTGGCCGTTTTCTGCTTCGATGACCTCAAACCCCTTACTCTCGAAGATTTTCCGATAATACAGACGTACAGTAGGCGAGTCTTCGATTATGAGTACTGTAATTTTTCTTGTTGTAACCATTATTTTTTTACTTTTTTTATTTCTAAATTTTCAATCTTTATTGCATCAAAGGGACATTGATTGATGCAGATATAACATCCATTACATCTTCCCTCTATAGGCTCAGGATATGACATATCTCTTGTCAGCAGAATTGCATCCTGTCCACAGACATCGGTACAGATACCACATCCAGTACAATTTTCTCTAATTAGTTTCCATGCCCATGTCATGGTATTACTCTTTATTTCTATTTTTCAGCTGCCTGATGCCGGAGACAAATCCCCAGATGAGCACGGCAGTCATTATTGGAAAACAGATATAGAATGTGATCTGTGACAGCTCAAGACCAGCTGGATTTGCATTAGATCTAAGATGAGTCTTGATAAAGGTCCAGAATAGGCTCGGATGATTCTCAAGATATTCTCCACTAGGAGCTTCCATTATGAATGTAAATCCGATTATATTTAGAATGTTGGCAAAAAACATAAACCATGTGGCCAACATGAAAGTTTTATTTTCTGGATTGCTGCCCTTATAGAATAGTCTGATTACCAGCGCTATGGTAAAAAGAATAGTCGCAACAGGGACGAAAGGAATGGCTATCTTGATGTCTGCCATGATATCTGGATTCATAACCATATAGCCAACCACAACGATTACTACAAGGGCTAAATCGACAACTATTATTGTTAAAACATTCCAGAGTTCTATGGAAACCTTGAGTGTCAATTTTTTTTCAATAGATTTGTAATAGTTCTGGACTATTGAAAGACCGAGAGCAAGGAATCCGAGTATTATTGAAAAGTTAACAAAATTTTGAAGAGTCCACACTTCGAGAGCCTTTTCAATTGTATGAGCTGTCATGGTCATACTCCTCCTATGATAAATTGTTCCGATTCTACTTCGATTTATACTCCTATGATAAATTGTTCCGATTCTACTTCGATTTATACTTCCTTCAACACAAAATTTGGAAAATCTTCAAATATCCAATCGTTTTTCAATGTTTGATAAATGATCCCTAATAGTTTCCTGGATGTCGCTATGATCGCTTTTCCACTGCCTTTCCTGTGTTTCAGACGAAGATAAAAAATCTCTCAATTAAGGGGAATATCGAATCGCTATCAACATATTATAACGTCTCTTTTTTATTGTTAGTAGATATTAACATATTCATTTTAATAATTTATGCAATAAATGTCAAGGCATTATATTAGTAGATTTTCGAGAACCTTTTACTTTTAAATGACGTCTAAATGAGTAGTTAATAGGAGCATTTATATTGTATCGAGAATTTGATCTGATCAGACATGCATGCAAGGGGGATATTGATGCATTTAGAAGATTGTTTGAGGAGAACAACAGAAGGATATTTTTTCTTGCTCTCGATTTGACAGGCAACATCCATGATGCCGAAGATCTTACGCAGGAGGTGTTTATAAGCGCCTTCAGTTCGTTGGAGAAATTTAGAGGTGAGTCGAGGTTCAGTTCATGGCTTTATAGAATTACAATCAATCTGTGGATAAACCGTAGGCGGAAAAAGTCGCTTGAGATATTTAATAGAAAGATAAATTCAAGTGAATTGGAAAGAATGCAGAAGACAGATAATAGCAGTTTAGACCCTGAAAGATGTGCTGAATCTGCACTTGTAGAGTTAAATATTAAGAAGGCCTTGGAGAGGTTGAGTGCAAAAGAGAGATCGATCTTTGTACTCAAGCATTATCATGATCTTAAGCTAAAAGAGATTTCTGAAATTTTAGGCATAAGTTTAGGTACTGTTAAGAGCACACTCTTCAGAGCAATGAGAAGGCTTCGCAAAGAACTTGATTTTTACCGCAGCGAATTTGACGTGGAGGTGTAGATTATGAGCTGTAGAAAAGTGAGATCTCTTTTTATCGATGCCATATATGATGAATTGGATCGCCAGAAGAGAGACTCTTTTGATAAGCACTTGAGGAGGTGCAAAAGGTGTTCTGAGGAGTATTCTGAGATGTGCAGAGTAGCCGAGATAATGACAAGAAGAGTAAGGGCGAAGCCGTCAAAAGAGATGTGGGAAAGGCTCTGGGATGAAATTTCACGTGGGGTTGTTGATATAAAATCTTCAAGGCCATTTATTGTACCAGAAAGAGAGGAAAGATCGATCGGTTTTAAAATAAGATGGATATATGGGATTGCCGCTGCACTGGGATTGATCCTGGGAGGCTTATTGATCTGGAGGAGCAATTTTCGTGTTTCAGATTTCAGAGATTTTATGGCTCGTTCTGAATTCAAAAAGGAGAGTATGGAGTCAAAAGATAAAAGAATTTACGACCTGCTTCTCCAGTCAAAGGTATTGATTCTTGCACTAAACAATTTTGATCCAGAAGATGACACTTATGTTCTAAATATGCCCTATCAGAGGAAGATATCGCAGAGACTTCTAAAGAAGATTTGGTCAATCAGAAGCAGCTCTAAAGAGTTCGATTCAGGGGCTTTGGAGGATGTAGTTTGTGATCTTGAAGTGGTTCTGCTTCAGATAGCAAACAGCGGAGATGAGAATGAGAGAGAGTCGATTGAGATGATAAGAGAAGGGATAGAGCGGCTTCATATACTTTTCAGAATAAATATGATTGAGATGAAGAGAGTGGATGTGGCAGATGGGAATATAATGAGAAAAGATCGCTATAAAGATAAGGAGAAAAAAGATGTTGGGTAAAATAACAAGTAAGGGTACACTCTTATCGGTTTGTTTTGTTGTATCGATCCTTTCTGGCCAGCGTTTTGGAGCTCAGGTTTTAGATGATCTTTCAAGGTCACTTATTGAATTGGATAAGAGCATGTGTAAGCTGGAGACTGCTTTTATAGACTTTCCAGAAGAGGTTGTTTTAACAGATCTGGCCTTTCCTGATGAAATAGAAGGCATGGCAGAAGGTTTTGAGGATCTGCAGAGCGAAGAGGCGGCTGCATATCGAAGAGCATACAACCTTATTCTTGATGAAAAATGGAAGGAGGCAGCAGATGCTCTTGCAGCTTTTGTGGCAAAATATCCTGAGAGCAGTTATAAGGATGATGCGCTTTTCTGGATCTGTTATACAAATGATCGGATGGGGATCTCCCCTGAAGAGTCCTTTAAATGTTATAAAGATTTTGTTGACGCACATCCTAATAGCAAATGGGCGGACGATGCAAAAGCCAACATGATACGCATAGGACACAGATTGATTGAGGCTGGAAGAAAAGATTACGAACCTGTTGTTAAATCTCTGGAACAGAGCGAGAACGAAGAGCTGACTTTAGCGGCACTCTATGCATTGAAGAATATCGGTGATGAGATGGCATATAAAACTGTAATGGAGCTCTACGACACTTCAAAGAGTGAGAGGCTCAGAAGCATGATTGTCTACTTACTGAGTGATTTTAACGGGCCCGGAATAGTGGAAAAATTAACAGAGATTGCTCTTAAAGATCCGAGCACGATGGTACGCAAAAAGGCGATATATGCGTTAAGAGATACTGATAGTGAAGAAGCAGTTGCGGCCTTGAAGTCTATCATCGATTCAGACAGCGAAGTCGAATTGAGAAGGATTGCTCTATATGTACTGGCAGAGATAGACTTTCCAGAACGCGTGAGTTTTTTCAAGAATATTGCAATGAAAGATAAAGATCCAATTATATCAAAGACCGCTGTCTCTTTTCTTGGAGATATGGAGGCAGAGGGGGTATTTGAGGCACTGGAAGAAATATTGAAGACAACAAAGAGTCCTGAGCTTAGAAGGACTGCCATATATGCCATTGGGGACAGAGATGATGATGAAATACTGACCCTCTTAAAGTATATAGCATTAAATGATAGTGACGCATCTGTTGTTAGAGCAGCAACTTATGCTATTGCAAGCAGTAAAGGGAAGGAGAGAATAGAATTTCTTAAACAATTGATATTGGACAGTAAGGATCGTGAAGTGAAAAGAGCGGCAATCTATGCAATTGCAGATAGTCAGGGAGAAGAGGTTGTAGGATTTCTAATACGATTGGTATTGAGCGCTAAGGATCGTGATGTAAGAAGAGCGGCACTCTATGCATTGAGTAATATTGATGGTATCGATACTGCATCGGTGCTAATGGAGATATATGAAAAGAGTAAATTCACGGATATTAAAAAGAGTGTGATTTATATGATAGTCGAGAATGATGAGAATGAGGCATTAAAGATATTAAACAAGATTTTAAAAAGGGAGAAGAATCCCGAGGTTCGCAAGGCAGTAATTTATACAATGAGGGATATGAAGAGCGACAGGGCTGTTGATATTCTGGTGGATGTGATAAAGAGCGATTCTGATCTTCAAATAAGAAAGATTGCTGTTCGCATGCTTGGTGAGATGGGTACTCCCAGAGCAAGGAAGGCATTGATGGAGATTTTAAAAATAAAATAAGGAGCAGAAGATGAGATTAATTAGATTTGTCGTATCATTGAGCTTATTTATCTTTTCCTTTTCCTCTTCTCTGGCAGATCAGGGAAAGAATATAGTGGTAAATTATAAAGACTCCGACCTTCCCCTGCTTGAGAAGTGGAACAGGGCAAGAACAGGAGCGACCGGCACTGATTATGAAAATGGATTCTGGATAGGATACAGTATCGAGAAGTTGATGGGGAAAAATTCCTTTATAGGCTCATATAGTTCTGACTGGAAGGAGAAGACAAAGCTCTCAGAGATCATCTACGGCAAAAATAGGGATGCGGAAGAGCAGAATCTGTCAGAGGAGGAGGTTATTCGACATGTTGCAGAGGAGACGCTTGATGATTTTGCAGTACTGGAGAATGAGGAAAAAGTTGTAAAAGAGATTGCCCTTCTTTTCAGGTTTTCTGGATCAAGAAGACCTGAAAAATTAAGACTGACCAATCTCGATTTGCATTTCGAGCTGGATGATCTGCCGCTTGTATGGCTTGGCAGAGTAGAAGATAAAGAGAGCATAGACCTGCTGACCAAACTGTATGGAAAGTTATCTGATGTTAATATAAAAAAAGATATAGTATTTGCAGTTTCAACACATGATCTTCCGAGTAGGGTTGTTCCTTTTTTAAGAGGAGTCGTAAAAAGCAATGAAGATATTGAGATAAGAAAGAGTGCCATATTCTGGCTTGGACAGCAGAACAGCCCAGAAGCTATCAGAATAGTCGTTGATGCTGCCAATTCCGGTAGATCTTCAGAAATTAGAGAAGGGGCTGTCTTTGCCATCAGCCAGTTTAAATCGGAACAGGCCACAGATAAGCTTATCGATCTTGCCCTGAACTCGCGACATGATGATGTGCGCGAAAAGGCAATCTTCTGGCTTGGTCAGAAAAACACACCCAAGGCTCTTAATGCTCTGTTAAAGATAATAAAAAAGGAAGATTCAGAAGCATTAAAGGAAAAGGCAGTGTTCAGCATTAGTCAGATGAGTAGCTGCGAGGCGGTAGATGCGCTCATCGAACTGGCGCGCAATGCAGTACCATATTCTGTGAGGAAGAAGGCCCTGTTCTGGCTTGGTCAGAAGGCATCGCAAAAGGCTGCAAAGGCTCTTGGGGATGTTGTATATAGTGATAAGGAAATAGAAATTCAAGAGTATGCTGTTTTTGCATTGTATCAACTTCCGAATAAGAATGGAATACCTGCATTGATAAGGATAAGCACAGACCATCCAAGTCCAAGGATAAGGAAGAAGGCCCTGTTCTGGCTTGGCCAGACGGATGATCCAAGAGCCGTTGAGGCAATAGTCAAAATTTTAAAAAGGAGGTGAAAAAATTTTGAAACTTTTTTAGACCTCAGACGTTATTAATATGAATAATCTTTATTAATACACTACTCATTTGTACCCTCCTTGGTGAAGGCCCGATTCGAAGAGTGATTAAGAATCGGGCCGCTCACTTTTAAAGACTTTCTTTTATGATTTATTTTTCTTGACATAATTATATTTTATTTGTATTTTATCTTGACCGAACGGTCGGTCAAAATAAGAGGGGCTGAGATGTCGCCGAGAGTGATTGACAGAGAAGAAAAAAGGCTACAGATCATTAAGGCAGCTATTAAAATCTTTGCCATGAAGGGTGTTGCCAAGACAAGGATGAGTGAGATTGCAGAACAGGCAGGGATTGGTAAGGGTACGATATATGAATATTTCAAGAGTAAAGATGAGATTGTATCAAGTGCCTTTTATTTCTTCATGGATGAGTTGAATACAATAGTTGCAAAAAAGATATATAGAATATTTGATCCTGTGAAAAAGCTGGAATGCTTTTTTGATGCCTGGATTGAGGTGTTAGACAGCCCCCAGATGGAATTTATAGAAGTAATGGTAGATTTCTGGGCAGAAGGGATAAGATCAAAGGAGAGTGGAGATACATTTGACCTGGCAAAAATGTATAAAGAGTATCGCCTGATGGTGCAGAACCTTCTGGATGATTGTATAATGAGCAAGAGCAGCGATGATATGGATACACAGATCATGGCATCGATAATAATAGGGGCTCTGGATGGATTGATGATTCAGTGGATCGTGGATCGTGATGCTTATGATATAAAGGAGGCAACGAGGATATTTAAAGATATGTTTCTTAAGGGAGTGATAAAGGAGAGGTAGAAAAAATTCCAAGTAATCTGACTCATCGGTCGGTTATAAAATGTGGAGGGTGTTATGAAATTTAGTATAATAATGTTAATGGCAGCAGTGCTTTCGATTGGTTTGCTAAGTGGCGATGAGTTGACAGGTGATCAAATCATTAAAAGAGTCAACGACCTGTTAAACCCATATTCCTCTTATAGCAAAGCCAAACTAACTATTGTCACATCTTCAGGTAAGAGCCGTACCTTTGTATTTGAGTCGTGGAGTAAAAATCATGGAGAGAAGAATCTGATTCGTTACATTGAGCCGAGAAGAAGCAGAGGCCAGGCCACACTCATGTTAAACCATGCCGATGATATCTGGATGTATTTCCCGCGCACCAAGAGAGTTAGAAAGCTTGCCATTCATGCCAAAAAACAAAAGATGGAGGGAAGCGATTTTTCATATGAAGACATGGGATCGGGTGATATTTTCATAAAAGATTTTGTTGCAAAGAGACTGGGCGATGAAAAGGCAGAAGGACAGATGTGCTACAAACTCGAACTGATTAGAAAATCAAATTCTGATGTATCATATTCCAAGATTATTTTATGGGTGAGGAAGGTCGACTTTTGTCCTCTAATTATCGATTATTATAAACAAGACAATCCTGATATTGTTGAAAAGCGTCTCGTTATGAGTAATATTAAATTAATTCAGAACGTACCAACTGCAATGAAGATGATCATGTACAACATGCTTGATAACACTAAAACAGAAATGGAGTTTTTAGATGTTAAATACAATCTTGAACTTGAGGATAATATCTTCACAGAACGGGGATTGAGAAGATGAAGCTATGGCGAGTAGTTATTTTTACATTAGCAGCAGCCCCGATCGTGAGTGGGGAGAAAAAGGTCGATATTTTTGGATATTTTGAGTCACAACTGATGGGTGCCAGGATTAGAGAAAGTTTCATTCAACTTCATTCGAATAAATTGAGAGTTGATCTTGAGGCAAGGCTGTCGGAAAATGTCAAGTTTGGGGCAAATTTTGACTACATAACATATCACGGCAAGACTCGGTGGAACATATTGGAATTTCTGCCAAAATCTGTTGCAAAGGAGGCGTGTAAGTTTAACCTCTTTGGGGTGGAGATAAATCCATATGTGATGGAATTCAGGGACAAAAGCTTTCTTGATAATGGTTATCTAAGACTGAGTTTGAAATATTTTGATATAACTGTAGGAAAACAGCAGATATCACTCGGTACAGGATATGCCTGGAATCCGGTTGATATTTTTAATACAAAGGATCTCCTCGACCCTACATATGAACAGCCGGGCCATGATGCTGTTCGGCTTGATTTGCCTCTTGGATCCGGTTATTCTATAACCGCTCTATGTACTCCTGAAGATGAGTTTAAAAATTTTGGCGGTCTGGTTCAACTTAAGGGTTATGTATCCCACTTTGACATCATGATAATAGCAGGTCAAAAGCTGTGGAACTTTCATGATTACACAAAGTTCAATCAGGATTTTTTCAATCCAGGTTTTCAGTGTATTAGTCAGAGACGCACAATTGTTGGTTTCAGCACGGCTGGCGAGCTGTTTGGTCTTGGTCTGTGGTCAGAATATGGATATAACAGAATGGAGATTTCAGAGGATTTCCAGGAGTTAGTAGTTGGAATTGACTATACATTTGATTTTCAGACATATATGATGATCGAATATTATAGAAATACTCTCGGTAAGAGCGACTGCAGGAACTATTCTTTGAATGATTGGATGCGCTTTTTGGCTTCAGAGCAAAAAGCCATAGCAAGGGATCAGGTATATTTTTTCATGCAACATCCAGTGAGTGAGTTTCTGAATGTTGGTTTGTCAACAATATATGTGATATCCGATAACAGTATGGCGATAATTCCGACTATGATTTATAATATTTATCAGAATGTAGATATTACAGCATATCTCAATTTCTATTTCGGAAGAGAGTGTGCAGCATTCAATAAGAATTTTGGAAATGGCGGTATGATAAGAGCAAGAGTCTATTTTTAAATGTTTTGACAAGTGATTTAAATTTGGAGATGAAACCATGCGTGATCGAATATTAAAGAGTTTAGCCAGATACCATGCTTTGCATCCCTATCGCATGTTGATTGTTGTTTGCATCATAACGGTTGTTTTAGGATTTTTGGCCACAAGACTTTCAGTAACAATGCAGTGGTCAGATCTTCTTCCTGCAGGCGATAAAAGGACTATCGAGTTTAACAGAGTGATTGAAGAGTTCAAGTCTGCGACAAACATTACGATAGTTGTACAGGGCCCGGAGAAGAGAATAAAGGAGTTTGCAGATGAGCTTGCCCCTCGTCTTGTTGCTGCAGAAATTACTAGCGGTGATACGGTCAGGAAATTGATTCAGAGAGTTGATTATAAAATGGAAGTAGATTTCATGAAGAGACACGGGTTGATGTTGATAAAGGCGGATGATTTAAAAAATATGAAGGAGATATTCACCAATCCAAACCTTACAGATTTGATAAAAAATATAAACGACTCAATGGAGAAGGAATATGTTGGCAGAAGCGAATCGATATCGACTCGGGAAAAGGAGGATCGTGCCTTTACATTTTTAGATGGAATAGAGCATCTGGTTCGAACAATGAACTATGCTGCTGAGGGGAAAAATGTATCGGGCGATGATGCAAAGGAGGCAGTTGAAAGGCTGGTAATTGGTGAACCATATTTTCTCTCATATGATAAAACTACTCTTGTTCTAAATGCTGTTCCAACCTTTCCAATAACCGATATTGATCTTGTTGTGAGAGGAACAGAAAAGATAGAGAAGATTGTTGATGAGCTATGTAATGAGTATCCAGATGTAAATGCAGGAGTCACAGGAATGATGGCCGTTTCACATGATGAGATAGTCTATTCGGAGAAGAGTCTTGGATATACAAGTGTAATTGCAGCAGTTGCGATTCTGATATTGCTGATATTTTCGCTCAGGATGTGGGTGGCTCCGATCTTTGCAATGATAAATCTATTGATTGGAATACTCTGGGCTGTTGGAGTGACTGCCGTGGTTGTGGGAAAGCTAAATATAATGACTCAGATGATGTCTGTTGTTCTTCTTGGTCTTGGTATAGATTTTTCGATACACCTGATTTCAGGATTCACAGAGAGGAGGGCTGCCGGCCTGAGCATAGTCAATGCAATGGAGGAGACCTTTCTCATCAGTGGTAAGGGAGTTGTTACAGGAGCGCTGACCACTGCTTTTGCATTCCTTACAATGATTATTTCGAGTTCCAGAGGTATGAAGGAAATGGGCATTGTTACTGGAATGGGCCTTGTTGCAGTTCTCTTTGCTTCTTTTCTTGTTCTGCCAATATTTTTAGTTTTTCGTGAACGCAGGATCGATCGAAAGAGAGAGAGGAAGGGAGAACTAAAATTCATACAGAGAGATATATCTTTTAAATTTCTCGGCATCACAGGGGAGTGGCTGAGTAAACATTACGTTTTTACCATAGTTTGTTCTATTGTTTTATCTGTTTTTTTCGCATGGCATGGTTTCAGGATTACGTTTGATCAAAACTATATGAATATTGAGCCAAAGGGACTTGAGTCGATAGCTCTGCAGGACACTGTAATCGAGAAGTTTGATCTCAGCACAAATTATGCTCTTGTCTCTGCCAGTAGTATTGAGGAGTCCCGGTCCATAGCAGAGACTTATAGGAAAATGGGCTCTGTTGCAATGGCAGAGGATATATCGCAGTATATTCCTTCAGAGAAAGAACAGAAGAGCAGGAGCATATATATAAGAGAGATATCAAGGAGAGTGAAAGCATCTAAGGTAAGAGATAGTTTTCAGATGGATGAGCTGACATCATTCAGAGAGCAGATCGAACGTCTCAGGATGAATATAATGGAGTTACAGGATATGGCATTCCTGGGTGGTCAGGACAGGGTGGATAATAAGTGCAAGAGGATAGTAGGAGATCCTGATAATCCAGAAGAGCCAGATTTGATGCAGAATTTTTTAAAAACACTGGAATCGAACAGGAGAATAGCCGTTAAAGGGCTTTCGAGATTTCAGAGACAATTTGGTGCAAACTTTAAAGAGATCGTATCGGGGATGTGTTCAACCAGGCCAATTAAATTCGAAGAGCTGCCTGAGTCAATAGTCGATAGATTCTGCAACAGGGACAGAGATCTATTTCTTGTGACTGTATATGCTTCTGGCAGTTTATGGAAAGATGCAGCATTTCTGCACAGATTCTCAAGAGACCTGGAGAGTGTAAGTGAAAGAGCAACAGGCATGGCACCTGTATTTTGTGCCCTTTTAGACATTATAGGAAGGGATGGGAGGAATGCGATGATTCTGACTCTGATCATAGTATTTTTGCTGCTCTGGCTCGATTTCAGGAAGGTCAGATATGGATTGATTGCGATGATACCATTGGCGGTTGGTGTGCTGTGGATGATAGGTTTGATGAAATTGACTTCTCAGCAGTTTACAGTGATGAATGTCATGGGACTTCCTATGATCATAGGAATTGGTATAGACGATGGTGTGCATATAGTGCATCGATGGATTGCAGAGGGGAGAGGGAAGGTAAGAGTAGTTTTTGCCAGTACTGGAAAGGCAATCCTCCTTACGACTCTGACGACAATGCTTGCATTTGGCTCTTTGGTTTTTTCGATATGGAGAGGATTTGCTCAGCTCGGTGGAGCACTATTTGTAGGCGTTGGTGGATGCTTTTTAACAACAGTCATAATCCTTGCCGGAATAATTGGTCTGAATGAAAGAAAAAGTAAAGATGAGTACTTTGGGGGTACTAAGAACCTTAAATTGTAATTATGGATAATTCTATTGGGCTGCTGTTTTTTTCTATCCCACTCTTCTTGCGAGCCAACTCAGCTTTTGGGTTATTGCTCCCTCTGGGCATGATTCATTGCAGCAGAGGCAGTTGATGCAAATTTTATAGTTCACAACTGGCCGATCGTTTACCATTTTTATTGCACCAACAGGACAACTGTTAAAGCAAATCTTGCATCCAGTACACTTCTGATGATCAATCTCTGGCCGTACCCATAAAAATTTGCTTCCCCAGCGGATAAGGGATTGAGGTATCATTCTGATGATGCGGTTAGATGGGAGCTCAAAATCTTTTATCACGACATCTTCAAGAGATTCACCAACTATCTGAATTTTTTCAATATCTGTTTCTCCCACTTTGCGTTCTTTTGCAAGCCTGATCACATCTATTTCATTTTCTTTAAAACCCATAATTTGACTGGCAACCACATCCAGGGCAATACCATCGCTGCTTGCGAGAATAAGACCTACCATCCTGCGTTTTCCAGTAGCTGGGCCGTTTCCCTCCATTCCAAGGATCGCATCCATCAGGTGCAGTCTGTGATTGATGCATGAATAGATGTCTAAGAGGATGCGGCTGAAATTATCCGGATGCGGATATTTTTTATGAAAGTTGCCTTTTTGGAATCCGGGTAGTGTACCGAAGAGATTCTTTACTGCTCCTGTATATAGAGTAAATCCATGGGTCTTGAATTTTGGTATATTGATTATACCATCTGCCTCTATTACACTTTTGGCAAAGTAGAATCTTTCGTTGCCTATTTGCTGGAGGTGTGTGCCGCTCGATTCAAAGTTTATCAGCCTTACAGATTTTCTCTTTGCGAGTTCGCCAAATCCTGTTCTCTCCCAGCATCTTTTTACACCCTTTACGGCCCCGGATGGACTGTCGCCCATCCAGACTTCGGCCCCGGCATCGCGGACCTCATCTATCATTGCTTCCAATACAGCAGGATGTGTTGTAACACCCTTTTTGGGTTCTCTGGCACTCAACATGTTTGGTTTAAGGAGAATTCTTTCCCCTCTATTTACGAAACTTTTGATTCCTCCTAAAAGCTCGATTGCCTCATGTACGGCCTTTGAGACCCTTTTGGTTTCGTAATTCTCACATCTTATGATTGCAACCCTTACAGCCATTTTTATTTCCTTAGAAAAATCATTCCAGCGAATTGTTTGACACAATTTTTAAGTTCCATGGACAACAGAAGAGAGGATGCTTCACTGGTGTTGATTCCTGCTTCTCTGGCTATTATATCTATATGTTTTGGCTCATCACTCGATAGTATTTCCCATATTCTCTTTTCGAGCGGATTTAACACTTTTTCAGGATCTATCTGGGATTTAAGATTTCCTGCCTTAGATCTCCATTCTGGAATCTCTGAAAATATGTCTTCAACTCTTTCGACGAGCCTTGCGCCCTCTTTAATCAGCCTGTGAGTACCCCTGCTTTTTGTACTATTAATTCTGCCGGGTATGGCAAAGACCTCTCTTCCCTGTTCCAGTGCGTTGTAGGCCGTGATTAGAGCACCACTCTTTTCTCCGGCCTCAACAACCAGAGTTCCAAGTGCAAGGCCGCTGATTATCCGATTACGACGTGGGAAGTGTGCTGGTTCGGGTTGTGAAGAAATTGCAAACTCGGATATCACACATCCAGAATCGGCGATTTTCAGGTAGAGGTTTCTGTTCTCGGGTGGATAGATTATGTCGATTCCAGAGCCAAGCACTGCTATTGTCCTTCCACCGTTTTGCAGGCTTGCTTGGTGTGCTATTGAATCAATGCCTCTTGCCATTCCGCTTACCACAGTAATGTTATGATTAACAAGACCCTCACAGATTTGTTCTGTAACCATTCTTCCATAATTTGTTGGTGAGCGAGTACCTACTACAGCAATTGAGTTGTTGTCTTTTTTATTAAGATTTCCCTTGAGATACAAAATTACCGGTGGATCATATATTTTTCTGAGAGACTCTGGATATCCCTCGTCCCAGTAAGATATTATTTTTACTCCATACTTTTCTGCCAGTGCGATCTGTTTTTCGGCATATTGAGGATCGGTCTCTTTTTTTATTTTCCATGCGGTCTTCTCGTCTATATTCTTTACTCTGCACAGATCCGATATATCTGCTTTCAGAACCGCTTCTGCGCTTCCAAAATGGCTGATGAGACTTTTTATCCTTCTGGGGCCTACCCCCGATACTGTTTGAAGTGATAGAAGATGTAATAGGTCATTCATCTTTCTCACCAGATAGTTCTTTACAGATTTCGTTTATAAGTTCTTTAATGCCCTCTCTTGTAACAGATGAGTATGGAATACACTTTTTCCCATCGATTGATAGAGGAAGATTTTTGATATCAGCACTGTTGAGAAGATCTGTCTTTGACAGGGCTATGATACGTTTTTTCTGCATTAAAGATATGTCATATGCTTCAAGTTCCCTTATAACTTTCTTGTAATCTCGAATGATCTGTTCTGATACAGACTCTATGATCAATACCAATATTTTTGTTCTCTCAATATGGCGAAGAAATCGATCTCCTAAGCCCTTTCCCATGTGTGCTCCTTCGATTAGTCCTGGTATGTCTGCTACCACAAAACTGCTGTATTCTCCATACCTTACGATTCCAAGATTTGGAGCCAGTGTAGTAAAGGGATAGTCTGCGATCTTTGGCCTTGCAGAGGATATTGTTGAGATTAGGGTCGATTTACCGCTATTCGGCAGGCCTACAAGGCCTACATCTGCAAGGAGTTTAAGCTCCAATCGGAGGTTGCGCCTCTGGCCATCTTTCCCCCTTTCTGCAAAGTCTGGTGTCTGGCGTGTGGAGGTTGCAAACCTTGCATTCCCTTTTCCTCCCTTTCCTCCCTTTGCAGCAACGAACAGTTGTCCTGGATGAATAAGGTCTGCGAGCAGTTTATCGCTTTTGTCTTCATATACCACTGTTCCTGCAGGAACATCGATAAAGACCGACTTACCCCTCTCACCGTTCATTTTTTTCCCCTTGCCGCCTCTGCCGTTTCCTGCTAAATATTTTTTTTTGTACCTGATGTCTGAGAGTGTAGATAATGAGGGATTTACTCTTAAAATTACATCACCGCCATCGCCCCCATCACCACCATCGGGGCCACCCTTTGGTATATATTTCTCTCTGCGGAAACTCACACATCCATTTCCACCCTTTCCACTCGCAACAGTAATATATGCCTCGTCAATGAAATTCATCTTGATATGCTTTAGATAGATAAAAAAAAGAGGCAGTGAATATCTCACCGCCTCGGCTTCCCTTTTACATAGTTAATTAACTATTTTAGTTGGAATACCACAGGAATAGAAATTGTTGCCTTTACCGGTCTATCGCGCTGAAGAGCTGGATAGAACTTTGTCTTTTTTATTGCCTCGACAGCGGCCTCTGTACACATTTCGAGCTCGTTTAGCGCCTTTGCCATCACTACATTGCCCTTTTCATCGATCAAAGCTCTTACAACGACTGTTCCAGTAATACCTGCTCTCTGTGCTACCTGCGGATAAACAAGATTTTTTAAGATGGCTGCCTGACCGCCAATTGGTTCCGGACGTTTGTCAAATGCTATAAACTCTGGTATCTCGTCTTCTGATATTTCAGGTGGTGGAGGAGGTTCTTCGAATTCAGTAAATTCATCAAAAATTGTTTCGTCGATTGTCTCATCCTCAGGAATATCTTCATCCTCAGATGCGATTGGAACAGATGGTCTTGAGGGTGCGCTGGCCTTTTTTTCCTGCTGAGTCTGAGGAATCTCCTCAACCGTAATGATGCCAAGATTTACAGATCTTCTTACCTTTCTTGCCTCAAACTTCTTAAACCCCTGAAGCAGTACGATGTTCAGTATCAATGAGATTATCAGGCCGAGCTCAATATTTTTCTTGTACTTCAATTTTAAATCTACTTTAGGATTTTTTTTCATGTTAGATCACCCCCTATGTACTACCATACTTTGCACAATAGTTCATCCTAAGGGCTCCTGCTTTTCTTAATTGATTTTGAATGTCATTGACGAGCCCCATTCTGGTATTTTTATCACTCTTAAAAGATATTATAAGATTTTTATTATCATGCAACTTTTTATTAATTATGGGTGCTACATCCTTTACCAATACAAGATTATCATCAATGGATATGTCTCCCTTTGCATTTACCCAGATCACTGCAACGTTCTTTTTTGCTTCGAGTTTTTTAATCTTCATTGCAGTTGGAAGGTTGATAGGAAATCCTACAGACTGTCTGAATACAGTGGAGACCATAAAAAATAGAAGCAGCATAAAAACTATGTCTGGCATAGATGCAGTGGGAATCTCTGTACTCACTTTCGCTTTTTTCTTAAATTTCATGCCTTTCCCCCTTCTATTCGATTGGTTCTGCTATTGATATTCGTGACGCCTCTGCTCTCTGGACTCGATCGAGCACTGTTATAAAATCTTGATATTTTGTGTTTTTAAGGGTCTGTATGGAAACAATTAGTTTGCTGTTCTCTGCAAGCCTCTGCTTTATCAGTTCTGTTATGCTTGCTATTTCTATCTGTTTGTTGTCAAGCATAACCTCTCCAAGGTCGTTAACTAAGAGTTCTGCGATGTTTTTCTTTGGAATCGGCTTAAAATCGCCTGCAGGGGGCAGAGTTAATTGAAGGCCCTTGTCCAGATCCAGGCTTGTGGTCACGAGAAAAAATGTAAGCAGAAGGAAAGCAATGTCGGCCATAGAAGCCGTTGGAATTTCTACTATTCGCTCTTTCTTTTTCTCGAGCAACATGGATGAAACCTCCTTAATTATTTACTTTGTTGTTCAACAATGTGATCGATCAATTCAGAAGATGTTTCCTCCATGTCGATTACCAGACGGTCTATCTTTGATACAAAATAGTTATGAAAGAGCTGAAGCAGAATGGCGACAACGAGACCAAATAGTGTGGTCAGCAGCGCTACAGAGATACCATCGGCTACAATTGAAGGAGAAATATCATTTGCCTCTTTGATGTCTTCGAATGCAACAATCATACCTCTAACAGTTCCAGTAAACCCAAGCATGGGAGCAATCGTTATGAATGTTGATAGCCAGATGAGTCCTCTTTCAAGAAATGCCATCTCAATTGATCCAGCATTTGTTATTGCCTTCTCCACATGCTCGATTCCTCTCTCCATTCTAAGCAGGCCGGCGTGAAAGATAGATGCAACCGGTCCTCTTGTATTCTGACATACATCGAGAGCCTTTGAGGTATCACCCTTTGACAGTGCTCCCTTTATGTCGCTCAAAAACTTTCTAGTATTTACACTCGCCCTTGTTAGTGATATAAATCGTTCGATGCTGACAGCAATTCCTAAGATGAGACATCCAAGAATTGGATACATGAAGAATCCACCGTTTTTAAAGTACTCTAACATATTTGTTCACCCTCCATATTAACTTTTAATTATTATGATTTTCACACTCCCAAAATATTCGGATTATAATAACCATTTTCTGATTAAAAGTCAACTCTTTTTTTAAGAGCTTAATTATTTTTTCCTTGAAATTGTATTATATGTGTTCTGCTATTGCCTTTGCTACTTCGAGTGTAGTGTTTGAGCCGCCCATGTCGTATGTTCTTACCTTTCCTTTTTTTATTACATCTGCAATAGCCCTTTCCACCAGGAGAGCTGTTTCGCTTTCTCCAAGCCAGTCGAGCATTAATTTTACTGACAGAATCATGGCTATCGGGTTTACTTTATACTGGCCAGCATACTTTGGGGCAGATCCATGTGTTGGCTCAAACACGGCATAGCTGTCACCTATGTTTCCACTATATGCAAAACCAAGGCCTCCTACTAGCTGTGCACATAGATCCGATATAATATCACCAAACATATTGCTCGACACAAGAACACCATAGTCGTGTGGGTTTTTTATTAGCCACATGCACATTGCATCGATGTTTGTTTCCCATAACTCGATTTGGGGATACTCCTCTGCTATCTTTCTCGCCTCTCTTACCATCATGCCTGAGGTCTCGCGTATTACGTTTGGTTTCTCAACTACGGTTACACTTTTATATCCATGTTTTTTGGCATATTCAAATGCATCGCGTATTATGTTCTGGCATGCCTTTCGTGTAAAAATCCTGCACGAAAGGGCCATCTCTTCTACAGGGACATCCTTGAATTTTTTAGCCTTTTCGTGAAGCTCCATGAGCATTTCTTTGAGACGAATGTCAAGAGGATGAAATTCTACACCGCAGTACAGACCCTCTGTGTTTTCTCTGAATATTACAAGATCAATGTTGTCTTTGTAATTTAATGGATTTCCAGGATATGCCTTGCAGGGCCTGAGATTTGTCCTGAGATTGAATTCCTGCCTTAATCTTACGATGGGACTGAAATAGACATACCCTTTGTTTTGAAGCACTGGTGCAAGTTCCCTTGCCGCCTCTTCCTTTGGCTTGGATGTTATGGCGCCAAACAGACAGCAGTCGGTTTCTTTGAGAAGTTTTATTGTCCTTTGAGGTAGAGGATCACCCTCTTTTTTCCAGAACTCCCAGCCAATATCTCCATAGATATATTCTGCATCGAGAGAAAGCTTGTCCAGCACTATTCTGGCTGCTTCCATAACATCATTGCCTACTCCATCGCCGGGCAGCATTGCAATCCTGTATTTTGCCATATTTTTCTCCTATCTTTATAATGAAATTCCAATCGATATTTTATGAGAATCACCAAACTCGGATTGAAGGGGTGAATAGCTGTAATCGAGTCTGTAGGATGACCAAATAAATCCTATACCGGTGCTGAAACTTCTTATCTGATATCCTGTTTGATAGCCGATCCGAATAAAGACTCTTTTCCCCCATCCATATTCTATTCCACAATGAATGTGAATGGGAAAGTTTTTTTCTTTAACACAATCCATTGAAATTGTCAATATGCTTGTATTTATGTTAAATGGCCAGCAGAGTCCTACTTTTGCTGTTAACGGCAGGTCGATCTCATCGTAGCGCATCTTTGTTGTTCTGCCTATGTTCTGTATGACTCCTCCTGCTCGTAGTCCACTATCCATGAGACTAATTAATATTCCTATGTCCAGTGCACAGCCTGCAGCTTCCTCTATGTATATTCTTTCATATAGACCCTTTAATGTGATTCCCATCCATATTCTTTTTTGAATCATTCTTGAATATGAGATTCCAAGTATCATCTCATGTGCAGAAAAAGTTGCTATTGGAGTTGGTGATGGCACTACTCTCAGTTCGATGTTTCCTACTTCTGTATACAACAGATATGCACCGATTCCCCATTCTTTTCCACCCCATCCTGCACTGATAAAGCCGCTCTGAGTATCGAATATCCATTTGTGCAGGCTTACGATAAGATCGCCCTTATTGAGCCTGCTCAAACCTGCCGGATTCCAGAATCCGGCAGCTCCGTCATCTGAGACAGCAGTATATGCCATGCCGAGCGCTCCTGAGCGTGCATCGCATCCCATCTTCAGAGAGTGAAATCCCTGTCCATACAATACTGAAGTTAAAAATAAAAAGATCAACAGATGTGTTGTTTTTTTTATCATCAAAATATGAATGACCATGTGAATACGTGCATCCCCCTTGGAGCTACTGGATCAGGAACGAATCCATAATCCATCTGAACTATTCTGTTTAGCATTGAGATTCTGTATCCTGTTCCAAATGTGAGCTCCCCATCTCTGAGTCCACACCTCAGAAACAGATTCTCAAATGTATTGATCTGTATTCCAGTATAGTATCTAAGTGGAAGATTCTCTGTCTTTTCCAGATCGAGGGTAATAAGCAGCCTGTCGAGCACTCTTTCCCACGCAGCACCCCATCTGATTGTTCTGAGGAAGTGATCTGTCCGCTGCGTTCCTCGTTCCCAAAGATTTTGAGTATCCCATGTATATCTGGACCGCAGGTCCTTTATACAAAGACCCACACTCAGGTTAGGAAGGATTCTATACATTACCCCAATATCAAATCCAAAGCCTACTGCAGAGATTGTCTCTCCACTCTTTGTTATTCCAGGGAATCGATTGTACAGAAGCTTTCCGCTAACTCCCACAGAAAAGTTCCTGACAGGACTTAGGGAAAAGGAAAAATAGAAGCAGTGCTCCCAGTTTGACAGGGTTCCTGTATCGTTTCCATTGAAGTCGCGTGCATCGATGTTATCCACTCCTGCACATATCCATCCTGCAGCAAATCCACCCATCATTGGTCCTTTTTTGTCTTCGGCCTTTTGATTGCCAATTGGCTGGGCATATCCTATAAAGAACAGCCTTCTGTCGAGAGCCATTGAGTTAAGCGTTGTTGTGAAGTAGTGCTTTTCTAAAAAGACCAGACCTGCAGGATTGTAGTATGCAGTATAGCCATCATCGTGCAGTGCTGTTGATCCTCCTCCCATGGCCATTGCTCTTGCGCCGAGTCCTATGCGCAGAAAGGTTCCTGCGTATCCGCCTCCGCTCCTCTCTTCGGCATAAGCGGTATGTGCCGTGATGATGAATATTAAAAATAAGACTTTTCTAATTGATAACAATGACTTTACCCCAGAGTGTTTTTCCACCAGAGAAGGTGATCTTATAGAAATATACTCCATTTGCAACCAGCTCGCCACTTTCATTTCTTCCATTCCATGCCTCTGAATAGGTTCCTGGTGTGCTGATTTGCTTGTTCCTTACAACACATTTAACAAGATTCATACCAAAATCATAGATCTTGACCGTTACTGTGGTGCTGCTTTTAGTACTGTATTGAAACCTTACATATCCATCGCCCTCATACCTGTTGTGCCTCAGCGGTGAGAATGGATTGGGATATGCAAAAGTGTCGGGTGTTTTGTTTTCACCTGGAATCGGGAAGGCCCTGACTATTTCCCATGTTGTGCCGCTGTCTCTGCTGATCGCGAGTCCGTCTGAACTTCCGAGCCAGAGCGTGTTTTGGGAACCTACTCCTACAGAGTAGAACTCTTTTGTAAACAGTCTCTCACCTGTGTTATTATCTATTATCTGTGGGAAAATGTCCCAAGTCTGACCTGTATCTGTGGACATGTAGAGTCCGCTGTCAGAAGCAACGTATGCCGCATGCGTGTTAGGATCGAAACAGAAGTTGTGGGCAAATATATTATCAAGAGTTGTTTTCCATGTAAGGCCTCCGTCCTGGGTAATAGAAACCGCCCTGTATTCTGTGCTTCCAAGAGCCTCTATTGTGGCTGCCCATACAATACTGCTGCCGTTTACGCTCTGGTTTGCTATGGCAACAACAAAGTTTCCGGAGATCGGTTCGGACTGGTTTTGATGATTGAATGTTGTCCAGCTCTTTCCGCCATCTGTGGATTTATGGATGCCCCCTGCAGAGCCAACCCATAAAGCATTACCGTCAAACATTACTGAGAATGCCATGTGGTTTAGATGGTTCAGCACATCAAACGGAAGGCTGTCCACTGTCACAACTTCCCAGGTTTTACCCATGTCTGTTGATTTGCGGAGTCCACCTCCCCAGCTTGCTATCCATACTGCAGAGTCGGAGATGGCAATGTCGTATGTCAGGTTTTGGATAACAGTTGTAGTAGGTCGGTATCTATCCTCATCGATCGAGTCAATAGGTTGAGGTATCCATGTCCAGGAGTTACCATTGTCTGTTGAAAAGCTGAGTCCGCCTCCTGCAGGGAAGACTCCTGCAGAGGTGGTTGAGTCAAAGGCTGTTGCAACCCATAGTGTGTCACCACTTCCGGCTATTGCCGAAACTCCTCCTCTTCCGAGTCCGTTTTTATGGTTGTAAGTTGTCCATGTAACGCCAAGGTCTGTTGTTTTCATTAACTCTTTGCCCGTGCCGATCCATACTTGGTTGTCTTTAATGAATATATCGTTAATTGTATTGCTCGTGGGTCTTGTGGATATGATCTTTCTATTAATCGAAAGATCACTCCATATCTGTGAGTAGAAGGGATTCGTCGTGATTAACAGAATTAGTATTGCGATTATAAATGGTTTTTTCATCTTTGATCCATTCGGCAGTTAAAAAATCCGAACTAATAGAGGGGATCGCTTTGCTCCAACTGTTGCCCCTGGAGTTCGGATTATCCATCCAATTATTTCTTCTTTAAATTTTAAAATATTTAAAACTTATTAAAATGTCAAGGTAATTTTAACTATATCTTGCATGACCCCATTTTCAATATATCTTTAATAAAACTCTAAAGTACAAAAAGGCAAACCATACTCACAGAAAGATTTATTAAAGTTATACCATACAGAAGTAACAACTATTTTTTCACAAAACCTGTTTCTCTGAACCTGTTATCTCGTCAGGAAAGGAGGTGAAAGACGATGATTAGTCTGCACAGAACAGGTCTCTTTATGTGCTCTATGTAAGCAATCCGCAATCTGCTGTAGATGTATCCTCTATTTTTTACCCGGGGCTATTCAAATGGAGTCGCACTATTAAAGGATTAAACTCTACAGATCCTTAAATCTTGAAGTTATCTCTGCAATTTTTTCAAATTTTGATTGAACACTTTCGAGTTTCTCGCCCATGCGGTATGTATCTTTATCCAGTCTTCCGTCAGGATCGAGCTGGCTTAATACATTGGGCTGATTAAGATCCGGATTGTCTTTTGCATAAGGCCACAATCTGAAAGATCCGCCAGTGATCTCATCTATTACTGTTACCTTCCCGTCTATGATTCCATACTCAAGCTTAAAGTCAATAAGCTGTATTTTAAAATGGGAGAAGGCTTTTTCCAGAATCTCAAATACCTGCATATTGATTCTCTTCATATCCGAATAGATATGGCCTCCCTTTTTTGCCCTTATTATATAATCAATATATTTCTCATCGAGCATTGGATCGTGAAGAGGATCATCTTTATAATGAAATTGTGTTATTAGGGGATCAAACCACCTGCCCTCTTCAATGTTTCCCCACTTCAGGATCGAGCCGGCAGCAACACGCCTTGTTACAACTTCGAGATTGATTTTAAAATCGAGTTTTCTAACAACAGTGACCTTCTCCTGAGGACTTTCTATATAGTGGGTCTCTACTCCGTTTCTATTCAGAAACTCAAAAATGTCTCTATTGGTTTTCCAGTCGATGAGAGCCTTGCCAGATATCACATCGTGTTTTGCTCCATCGCCTGCCGTAATATCGTCTTTGAATACCATGTAGACAGTTTTTGGGTCTTCCGGATTTTCATAGATGATTTTAGTCTTTCCTTCATTGAGTTTTTTCATTGAGTTGAGATCAATGGACATCGCTTTACTCCCATTTTATTTTTAGATTATGCTCTCTTACAAATAAATTTAAAATGGTTTATGATAAAAACAAGTCCCTATTTCATCATTATCATCTTTCGTACCAGTATATGTTTCCCTGTCTTCAGTTGGCAGTAATAGATACCAGAACTCAACCTGCGACCAGTTTCATCTCTTCCATCCCAGACTGCTATATATGAGCCAGGAGCGAACATACCATTTATCAGTCTCTTTACTCTTTTCCCCATGATATTGAATATATTTATGCAAACAGCACTCTTGTATGGAATTTGAAATTTAATCTCTGTATAAGGATTGAAAGGGTTGGGGTAGTTTTCGAGAAGCATCCATTCATCACTTTTCACATCCTCTCTTGCCACTGTTGTTGATCCATCCCAGCCTGCAAGTCGTGCCATCAGCCACCAGATGGCTCTTCCTTTGAGCACACAGTTGATTCTCGCTAAGTTTGAAGGTCCGTTGGAGTGGGCACATTCGCTGCATCCTGAATAGCCAGTAACACCATCCCCTGTTGTCAATTTTTCAAGTTCAGATCCTTTATTTGAAACACACCATTCATATCCCCAGTTATTGATTCTGTATGGATTGTAGTCGAGATTGTCCCACATGGGTTTGTCGTAATAGTAATTTCCATCAGGGTCGTAACTTTCAATATCTGCAAAATCGAACAATATTCTGTTATTATCGATGCAGTGTTGCCTTATCGTCTGATTGGCATTGTATATAAAACCTCCCTTGCCCTGTCCCTCTGCATGGCCAGTCATGAAGACAAACTTCACTGGATGGTTTTCTGCTCTTGGTTTTGTTCCTCCTTCACCATATTCAGAGATCAGGATCTCCATATTGTCGAGGTACCTCTGAATGTTGTGACCATTTATGCTGCACCATGACCACATCACAACATTGATGTGGTTGTTGTCAGGATTGTCTAAAAGATTTCGTGTTGCCGTGACCCACGGTGTTACACCGTTTTCATCAATATAGTCACCCTGGCTGAGGTCTGGTTCTGCCCCCGGGATTCCATAATCGTCAAAGTCAAGAGCTTCCGAGCGCCCGCCGGAGTCATCCCAGTCGAATCTATTACCAAATTCAGGATAATTTTTTAATGCATTCATTCCTGTAACAAGCTGGCTTCCGTGAGAGGTATGCTGGTATACTATATGCAGGTTTTGTTTTGCAGCATTCAACCAGGCCTCTGGTATTTTAGATATGTCTGTACAATTGTGATCTATGATGATTGCCTGGGCAGAAACATAAGAATTTATAATGACAGCAAAAATCATAAAGATTACAACACAGTAATGAGTTGTTTTATTCATTTTTAAGTTCCCCTACACTACAAGATGTTCTATGACAATTTTGATGCCGATTCCTATAAGGATAACGCCCCCTGTAAATTCGATCTTTTTCTTAAAAAGGTTTCCGAATCTTGTGCCTATAAATACACCTAAGAATGAGAGTCCAAATGTGATTACACCAATAATGATTACTGGAATCCAGATTACTACATTAAGGAAACCAAATGTCAACCCCACGGCAAGAGCATCTATGCTGGTAGCAATAGAAAAAATTATCAGATTTGCTGGATTTAGCGGATTCTTCTTTTTTCTATTTGTGTCAATTTGAAATGATTCAAAGATCATTTTAGATCCCACAAACACCAGCAGTCCAAATGCAATCCAGTGGTCTATGCAAGATATAAGATCCTGAATAGTCAGTCCTGCCGTCCAGCCAATCACAGGCATCAATGCCTGGAAGCCTCCAAAATAAAAGGCAATCTTTAAGGCGTGACGAATCTTCAACTTCTTAATGAGAGATCCACTTACTACTGACACTGCAAATGCATCCATTGCAAGGCCGAGTCCAATTATTGTAATTGAGAGCATATCCATCACGATCACCGATTTATTACCGACTCATGCTCTACCAGAAGATGATATAGAGGCAAATCGTGATTATTATAACAACTGCTCCCAGCCATACTACGGATGGAGCAGGCCGCATGTCGAATTCCTTACGAACCGGCATTGTTCGCGGTTTGGGAAGTGGCTTAATGATAGTGATTATGACCATTACGACTATTATGACTATAAAGGAAATTGCCATCCGGTTGAGAAATGCTATTTCGCCAATTGACAGTCCATGTTTGTTGAAAAACTCGTAACCACTAAAACAGACAAGAAGAAATGAATAGACTATCAGATTGACTATTAATGCTGCAACTCCAGCCTCTCCTGGGGCTTTCTTAATAACAAATCCGAAAAGAAAGGCTGCCAGCACACCCGGGGAAATAAACCCTTGAAACTCCTGAATATATGTAAATATACCGGTAGGGAATTTTTGCAGAAAATAGGCGATTATTCCGCCTATGATGACAAATGCGAGTGTTGAGATTCTGCCTGTCCATATGAGAGTCTTCTGGGAAGCATCCTTATACCAGTGGCGTTTGAAAAGGTCCATTGTAAAGATGGTTGAGGCAGAATTTAACATGGAGCCAAGCGAACTTATTACTGCACCACTTATTGCAGCAAAGATGAATGCACGAACCCCGGGACCAACAAGATTTCTGATAAGAAGGGGGTATGCTGCATCGGTTCCACTTTCACCAATCATCTGATTTTTATAGAGCTGAAGAGCCATTATTCCCGGGAATATTATAATGAATGGAATTATTAGTTTTAGAAATGCGGCAAAGATGACTCCAAGTTGTCCCTGTTTCAGGCTCTTTGCAGCAAGAGTACGCTGGGAGATGTATTGATTCAAGCCCCAGTAGTAGAAGTTTGGTATCCAGAGGCCGATCACCAGTGCCGTCCACGGCAGTACTGGATGGTCTTTTGGGAGTATCATATGAAGTCTGTCAGCATTGGTTTCGAAGAAATTGCCTACTCCGATCGCCTTGAACCCAAGGTACATTGTAATTGCTCCACCTATTATCAATGCAGAGCCCTGGAACAGATCGGCCCAGGCCACTGCTTTGAGTCCTCCCCATACAGTATAGAGAGCAGCAATTGTTCCAATTGTCAGAATGCCGTAGAGCAGGTGACTTGGATTTTGAAGATCACCGAAAAGGGTTTGAAGTGTCAGGCCACCTGAATACAGCACTGTAGAGATTGTTACCAGAACATATATAAACATAGTAAGAACCGCCATTATTGCCCTTGCTGTTGTGTTGTATCTGTACTCGAGATATTCTGGAATAGTAAATATCCCTGCCCTGAGAAATTTGGGCAAGAAGAAAAGAGCTACAAATACCAGAACAATTGCAGCCATCCACTCATAGCTGGCAATTGCCATTCCTGCTATTCCGGCTCCCTGACCGGCCATGCCGACAAAATGCTCTGTTGATATGTTAGCAGCAATAAGAGAGAGTCCGATTATTGGCCAGAAGAGTCCGCGACTTGCAAGAAAGAAATCCTCACCCGTCTTTTCCCTCCTGCTCTTGTACATGCTTACACCTACGACAACAGCAAAAAAGATCAGAAATACTGCGATGTCAAAAATTGTCAGTCCCATTCTTTATCCTTTCTTGTTTTTGTTAAGTAGTTTTTTTGATGAGTATTATATATTTTCAATACCGGTTATTAATAATCTTTTTATTCTGTCAGATCCCTGTAAATTTGGCTGAACTGTTCCAAGGCCGATTCAAGATTTTTTGCAATATCTTTTGCCAGTGTATCTGGATCTGGTAGATTTTCAGAATCTTCCATGCTTTCATCTTTTAGCCAGAATAGGTCGAGACTCACTTTATCACGCTGAACAAGTTCATCATAAGTAAAGGCCTTGAATCGCTCTGTCTCTTCTCTGTTGAAACGATTTTTCGGATTATAACATCTGATAAAATCCTGCAAATCCTCATATCGCAGAGGATTTGTTTTGAGTGTAAAATGCTTGTTTGTCCGTAAATCGTATATCCAGAGTTTATCCGTCCATGGTTTTTCGCTTGCTGTTTTTCTGTCGAAGAAGAGAACATTTGCTTTTACTCCTTGTGCGTAAAATAGACCTGTAGGGAGTCTTAAGAGTGTGTGCACGTCACACTCGTGAAGCAGTTTTCGTCTTATTGTTTCACCTGCACCTCCTTCAAAAAGAACATTATCAGGTACGACAATGGCAGCCCTGCCATTTATATTAAGGATAGTCTTGACATGCTGGAGAAAATTTAGATGCTTGTTTGAAGTAGTTGCCCAGAAATCCTGGCGTTCATAAGTGATTGATTCTCTGCTGGCCTTTCCTTCACCATTTACTATGGTTATACTGCTTTTTTTGCCAAACGGAGGATTGGTCATTACTATATCATAATGTTCACGAGGCTCAGAGATAAGGGAATCACCAGCTTCAATGGGAACTTTTTGATCGGCATCGCCAATGCTTGTAGGGCCAATGCCATGTAGATAAAGATTCATCACACACAGCCTTACGACCCCATCCACAATATCC
>Ga0190359_1000423_pt1 | contig 28734 bp, 25 predicted proteins | sample 48721823_MG_FD_161269 | JGI IMG/M metagenome (GOLD analysis project Ga0190359, IMG submission 161269) | Hydrothermal vent microbial mat bacterial communities from Southern Trench, Guaymas Basin, Mexico - 4872-18-2-3_MG | ecosystem: Environmental > Aquatic > Marine > Hydrothermal vents >... | reverse complement strand
AAGGTGGCAGTCCTGTTCGACCCCATGACCCTTGCTTCCCTTCCCGAGAACCTGACCACGGATGAACCCGACAACATACATGTCCTCATGAGGAAGCTCATCGTGGCGCTCAAGGAGCTGGGTGCCTCAAGGGTGTTCAATTTCGCCGCGGCCCAGCATATTTCGATCTTCAGGACGGTGCGGGATTCCCTGGACAATCCGGGCCAGAACAAGATACTCTCCTGGTGTCCCGCCGCAAACATCTGGATAACCAAGCACAAGACCCGGTATGTGGAAAATCTGGATGATGTCCACAGACCGGCACCCATCGCCAGGGACCTGATAGAGAAACGATACGGCCCGGTCTTTCTCGTCCTGGTGACCCCATGCACCGCAATGAAGAAGATGAGCGATTTCGATGTCGTCCTGTCGACGAAGGAGCTTTCACGCCTGATCCAGAAGAACAGGATGAACATCGACCTGGGCGATATCGAGGAGGTATCGTTCGACAGGTTCGTCATGACGGAACCCCTGATAGACGTCCTTGCGGACACTCCCGCCATAGACGGGTTCGGGGACGAGGTCGTGGACTACACCATGGCACTTCGCAGCAGGCAGAACGTCTTCCACAGGTTCGAGCTCCAGGACGGCACGGTCGTCAGGACCATAGATTACCCCGACGTGCACTTCCGGATCGCAACGGTGAACGATCTGAAGAATGCGGACACATTCCTGGAGGATATAACAAAATATGATTTCATCGAGTTCGTTCCCTGTCTTGCGGGCTGCCTCACCGGAGGTGGCCAGTACCCCACGCTGGACCCATTCACCGTGAAGAAGAGGAGAAAGCGCATGGAGGATTACAATCGGGGAACCCTTCACTGGTCGAACCGTATACTGAAAGCAAGGCTGTACAAAGACCTCGATGGGGAGGGTGCCGAGACTGCCGGTAAGGGGGTGACCAGATGACAATGATCGAGAAGAAGGTGCGGATCACCATCGACGGGGACGAGTATTTCGCCAGACCCGAGCAGAGCATACTGCAGGTCTGCATCGAGAACGGAATAGACCTCCCTCATATCTGCTACAACCCGATTCTCGGGGAGAAGAACACCGGAAACTGCAGGATGTGCCTTGTCGAGATAGGGGAGGGAGACACAAGGATCATCAAGGAAGGATGCAGGACGAAGGTCCGGGCGAACATGGTCATACACACCAGATCGAAGAGGCTCTACGATTACAGAAGGAACATACTCCAGCTGACGATGTCGCAGCACGAACAGGCATGCAGGGACTGTCCCACCTCCGGGAACTGCCCGTTCGTTTCCCTCTGCCAGGACCTTGACGTCTCCGCCACCGTTGTATGCGCGATGTGCCCTCTTCAGGGGGAGTCGTGCAATCTGTCCAGGGGGAATATTTGCCTTGGTCCCCTCACCTATTCCGGATGCAACGCATACTGCACAAGGAACGGTTCAACATGCATCGGATGCAGGGGTGTTGTATTCCATCCCGACCTTATACGCTTCGCCGTCAGGGACTACACCGCCAAGGGAATCAACCTGGACCATGTGATCGAGGTGATCAAGCTGTTCTCCTACTCGGAAGAAGGGAAGAGGGTCATAGCCGAGATAGAGAGGATAAGGGGTGAGTTCGAATGAAGAAATATGTGGAGATAGAACCCGTGGCAAGGGTGGAGGGACACGGGGAGATATTCCTGGAATTCGATGGTGACAATCTGAAGAACGTAAATTTCTCCATAACCGAGGGCCCCAGATTCTTCGAGGTGCTCGTGCGGGGCAAGTATTTCAGACATGTTCCATCCATCGTCACAAGGATATGCGCCATATGCACCGTCTCCCACAAGCTGGCATCCATCAAGGCGATAGAGAGTGCGCTCAAGGTGGAGGTATCCGAGCAGACGGAGCTCTTCAGGGAGCTCATCCATCTGGGTTCCATCCTGGAGAGCCATTATCTTCACACCTACTTCCTGGCCCTTCCGGACTTCCTGGGCATGCCCAATGCCATAGCCCTGTACAAGGATCATCCCGAAGAGGTCAACAGGGCCCTCAAACTGAAATCCCTCGGCAACGACATACAGGAGCTTATCGGAGGAAGACCCATACATCCGGAGAAACCGGTCATAGGAGGTTTCACCCAGCTCCCATCCCGGAGACAGCTCGTGGAGCTCAGGGATCACCTGAAGGAGAATGCTCACCATACGGTGGAAGCGTACAGGCTGTTCGCCTCCCTCGAATATCCGGCTGAGATGGAGATGGAAGCTCCATATTCCGCGCTAGTTCAATCCGGAAGCGGGGAGTTCGGCTTCATGGGGGATACCATAGCGCTGAACGAACGCAGATATCCCCTCGAGGAATACAGGAAGGTCATAAGGGAGGAGATAATACCATGGTCCACCGCGAAGATATCAAGGACCGAGGATGACAGCGGTGTTATGGTCGGTTCCCTCTCCCGGTTGAATATAATGAAGGAGTTCAGACACCCCCATGTCCTGGAGGCCAAGGATATCCACTTCCCGTTCCCGTCAACGAACATTCTCCACAATAACCTCGCACAGGCATTCGAGTGCGTCTACGCATGGGACAGAGCGATCGAGATCATCGACGAGATCCTTTCGACGGGGATAAAGGATGAAAGACCCGTGAAGGTGGAACCCGGAGAATCCCACGGCATAGGGTCCCTGGAGGTCCCGAGAGGAACCCTGTATCATGAATACTGGATAGATGATGGGGGAAAGATAACGAATGCGAATATCATCACCCCCACGGCCATCAACAACCTGGTGATAGACACCGATATGAAGGAGCTCGGCAGGAAGCTCGCGGACCAGGGCCTCTCCAAGGAGGAGATAAGAGCCAAGATGGAACTCGTCGCAAGGGCCTACGATCCGTGCATATCATGTGCCACACACATGGTGAAGATCCGGGAGATATAGGTTCTCATGACCTGGGTCTCCGTTCCCTTGTGTCAGGCTTGAAGCCAGGGCCCTCCATTCATCATGGCCAATCTCCCCAGGAAAGAACCTGAGATCATGTGAAGGGGCCGGACCGCTTCCTCACAGTTTCAGGTTCCATTCATCATTCCCGTATCTTTCCCCGACCAATCTTTCAGCCATCTTCAGCTCCATGAGAGCGAATTTCGATGGAACGGGTTCCATGTCGAACACTTCGGAGAACCCCTTCGTGAAGCATTTCACGAGCTCCGGGAACTCAACCCTCCTTCCCATCTGCTCCCTGATGGTCGTCGCATGGGACCGGAAAAGGTTCTCGAAAACATCCCTTTCCTCCTCGGGGATCCCCGTGACATCGAAGAGCTTCGACACGTCCCAGTCAATGGGGACGGACCCATGCTGAAGTATGGTCATCATCTCCCGGGTCTGGGCAGAGCCAATTATCTTCCTTCCCCCGGCCACGATCTCGTACACGGTGGGCGTGTAGAAGCATATTCCCTGCCCGGCAGGGTCCGGTCTCGTGGGAGCTTCCCCCGCCATCGTGGAGGATAGACCCGCGAGTTCGAGACCCCTGACAAGGGCCCTTGATATCACCCTGTATGTGTCGACAACTCCCTTCCTCTCGAATTTCCGTTGTGTCACAGGGACGATAATGGAATAGGTCAACTCGTCATCGTGGAGAACGGCCTCCCCTCCCGTGAGTCTACGGACCACCTTCACACCATGCTTCCTGCACCCTCCCAGATCCACTCCGTTCACAACTTTCTGGAACCTTCCGATGGATAATCCGGGGGGTTTCCACCGGTAGAACCTGAGACACGGAGAAGACGCTCCGGCTATCACCCTACGAAGCAGGACCTCGTCCCTTGCCATGTTCTCGGCCGGAGTGAGGTATCCGTCAACAAGAAGCCTCCATTCATCCAAGGGATCAGGCCTCCTCCCCTCCTATCAGGGACAGCAGGTCCCTTGTGACCCTCTCGAGCAAGTTGGGATCCCTCCTTACCTCCACATTGAGCCTGAGCAGAGGCTCCGTGTTGGATGACCTGAGATTGAACCTGAAACGTGAATACTCGATCGATACACCGTCTATATGGTCAACTTTCAGCGCATCGGGGGCATAACGTCTCTCGATCAGGGACATCACCCCTTCGGGGTCCTCCACCCTTCTGTTGATCTCCCCCGAGACGGGATACTTCATCCGCCTGTCCGTCAGCATCTCCGACAGGGTGCTTCTCTTCCGGACCATGTGCTCCATCACCAGAAGCCAAGGGACCATTCCCGTGTCGCAGTATTTGAAATCCCTGAAGTAATGATGTGCCGACATCTCCCCCCCGTAGATCGCATCCTCCTTCCTCATCCTGTCCTTGATGAACGCATGCCCGGTGCGGTTGACAATGGGAATACCACCGTTCTCCCGAACCGTCTCAACGGTATTCCACACGAGCCTCGGATCGTGGATGATCTTTCCCCCCCTCTCCTTCTTCAGCATCCTCTCCGCAAGCAGACCCACGATGTAGTAACCCTCGGCGAAGGACCCGTTCTCGTCGAAAAGGAAGCATCTGTCGAAATCACCATCCCATGCCACTCCCAGATCGGCCCCGGAGGATCTCACCTTCCCGGAAACGGGTCCCCGCATCTCGGGAAGGAGTGGATTGGGAACTCCTGCGGGAAATGTCCCGTCAGGTTCGTGATGCATCCTTTCCAGATCCAGGGAGAGTTCCTCTCCGATCAGGTCAAGGACCGGCCCCGCACACCCGTGACCGGGGTCCGTGACGACCCTCATCCCCTCCAGCAAAGTTGGATCATCCAGGAAGGATATGACCTTCCTGACATAATCGTCCCTTGTATCCATCTCTTTCCTGCTGCCCCTGGAAACGCTCCTCTCCATACCCCCTTTTTCTACAAGGTCCCTTATCCCGTAAAGACCGTTATCCCGGGAGATCGGGACGGAATCCCTTGCCACGAGCTTCATCCCGTTGTAATCCCTGGGATTGTGGGATGCGGTTACCATTATTCCCCCGTCCGCATCCAGGTGGGGGACGGCAAAGTAAACCTCCTCCGTCCCGCAGAGGCCGATATCGTAAACATCGGCACCCCCTTCGTTCAATCCATCGCACAAGCTCTCCGCCATCATGACGGATGATTCCCTCACGTCCCTGCCCACGACAACACGCCCGGGACCGAATAATGTACAGTATGCGAGGCCTATATCATGGGCAATCTCCCGTGTGAGATCGACTCCGACCCTGCCTCGGATATCGTATGCAAGAAACGGGGAAGGGGACATTCTCCCTACTCCTTGACAACCTCGACCCTGCCCAGGATCCTCTCTATCGCCTGTTCGGCCGAAATACCTTCGAGTTCGCTGTCCAGGGAGAGGGTGATGCGGTGAGACAGCATCCTCACTGCGATCCTCTTCACATCGTCGGGGATCACGTAATCCCTTCCATCCATTATGGCAGCTCCCTTCGAGGCATAGAGCATCTGCTCCCCGGCCCTGGGACTTGCACCAAGAACGATCATGTCATCCTTTCTGGTCTCTGTGATGACATCTCGTATGTACCTGAGAATGGAAGCGTCGGCCCTGCATCTCCTTATCTCGGTGGAAAATATCTGGAAGATATTCTCCCGGATGGGTTTGACCTCAATGTCCCTCCACTTCCCGTTCTTCATGTGAAGGAGCCTGAGCTCTTCCTCCTTCGGAAGATAGTCCATCCTGCTCTTCATCATGAAACGGTCGAGCTGGGCCTCGGGAAGGGCATATACACCTTCATGTTCCACCGGGTTTATCGTGGCTATCACGAGGAAGGGTTTCTTCAGACGGAAGGTGGACCCTTCAACCGTGACCTGATTCTCCTCCATGGCCTCGAGAAGCGCCGACTGGGTCTTAGACGGGGCCCTGTTGATCTCATCGGCAAGTACCACGTTCGAGAATACGGGTCCGGCCCTGAACTCGAACTCCTGTTTCTTCTGATTGAAATAGTAATGTCCGGTGATGTCAGCGGGAAGCAGGTCCTGGGTGAACTGTATCCTCTTGAAATCCAGTCCCACAAGACCGGACATTATCTTTGCCAGCGTTGTCTTTGCAACACCTGGAACACCCTCAAGGAGTATATGTCCACCTGACGACAGACATATCAGAAAATCCTCCACGATGTCCTCGTATCCCACTATGAACTCCGCAACTCCTCTCTTCACCTGCTCGAATATTTCCCTGGATCTTGTCGTCATCGGCCTCCCTCGATCTGCTTCATCAATCTCCTGAGGAGCTCGGGATCCCAATCCGGATGGGATTCAATTACCCGGCTCATTAGAAGGTCCGGGGTCGGACCCGGCCTCTTCTCCTCAGCGAGGAGCTTGTTCAAAAGTCTTTCCAGTCCTCTAAGGAGCTTCTTGGGATATGGAGTGGAGAATATCAGGAATGTCACGGTGAGCGCCAGAAGAATCCCCACCTTGGATCCCGTTCCGAGGTCCCCCACCCACAGGTTCATGAACTGGACCGGATTTGCCAGATCCCTGTGGGATTCATCCACGACCAGGGTGCTCCTGTTATCCGTCAGGTATTCTATGAGATTAGAAACGAGCACTGAATTGTCGAAGAAGCCCCTCATACCGTTTATGAAGATGCTGGGTTCGGAACATACAACGAGCTCGCCCCTGCCGTAGCTTTCGATGCTCAGCAGGGTGAACGGCCCCATCGGTTCATCGGGTCCCCTCTTGCGGTCCCGGTCCCTGTCCGTCCACGAGGACGGGGACGATTCGACAAGGGAGAGGGACCCGGGGGAAGGTATCACCGTGGACGGATAGTTCATCAGAAGTCTTTCCACGCCTCTGGTTGTTCCGTGTGGAGTTATGTTGTAGATAACGGAGAATTCGGGTTCCTTCATGTACGAGAGGTCCACCATGATATCCCCCGTTATCCGGGTGGAGGTGTCGGGGAGCATTGAAAGGAGCCCGTTGCCGTGGCCGACATCATCAGCCAGAAGTACGATACCTCCCGATAGGAGATAGGCATGGATGAAATCCCCTTCACCGGCGTCGAAGGGCAGATCCGGTCCTATTATCATTATTGCCGAATCCTCCGGGTCCAGTTCGTCCTTCAGATCCGCGAAGGAGGAGTGCATGACCCTCTCCTCGCTCGAGGACGATATATCTATTGTCGGAAGGAACGAACCCGTTCCGTAAGCCTCCCTCCCGAGATCCGAGCACCCGTTCCACCCGGTGTTGTATATGGAGAAGTCCGCGTTGGATGATATCACGGGTACCATCACGGACATGGCAAAGAGGATGACCCCTACCCCGAGGACTATCAGGAAACGGTAGGCTGTCTTGACCTCCTCTATCATTGCCGACCACCCCTTCCACCCCTTTCATCAGGAGCCGCAGACGCCTCCAGACCCATCCTTGAGAGAATCGACCGGAACCATCCCTTCACACTCTCTTCCCTTGACCTGAAGCTCCTGACGGTCTCCTCTTCGGGAATACCCAGCTTGTAGATGGACCATTCGAAATCGAAGGCCACTGCCCGTGCCGTTTCCCTGTCAAGTCCGTTCTCCATCAGTTTCCGGGCTACCTCCCTTGGTGTCATGGAACGCGAAAGTCCCAGTTCATGAGGGGAGCTCTCTATCAGGTCCAGATAGTAGCGTATCAGCTCCCTCCTTGTAATGCTGGCCCCAACGCCGGACTCCACATACCGCGACGCTTTTCCATCGATCCCCCCGTTTTCGGATCCGGCATCCTTGACCGTCCTAACCTTGCGCGGACGGACATAGACCCTGGGGAAATGGAACGGGTCCGCGCCGCCCCGGGATGGGACTCCGGTTCTTCTCCGCCTGACGATTGAGAACACAACAGCAAGAATGATGGCTGCTGCCGAGATCGCAAATATGAGCCAGTAGAAACCTTCCCTTGTCAGAGGTCCGGGGGGGTCCCACGGAGAGGTGCCGTTGTCGGGTGTCGGAAGCTCCTCCCCGTTCGCCGGTGTCTCATTCACTTCCGGTTCTTCCTCTCCTTCGTTGACGGGAGCTTCCGGAAGGGACAGGTCGATCCGTATCATCAGGGGGTCCGACCAGCCGGGAAGGGTGATGCCGTCATATCCCCGAAAATGAGCCTTGACGAGCCATGTGCCGTTGCCCAGAATGAAAGGATCCAGCATGAAGGTGGACGTGCCCCCTTCCGGCATGGATGTCTCGTTGGTGAGAACCTCATCGAAGAAAAGAGATACCGTCCCGTTTCCCCGCAGAAGCTCCAATCGAACAATCACGGTATCGTTCCTTCCGATGAATGTCAGGGGAGCGCTCAATCTCAAAAGGGGGGTCTGCATCACCGCTGCCTCGAGAACGGCCGTTGACGGCTCCATGTAGCTGTTCCCCGGGAATGCAACCTGGAAAGAGTTCTTTCCGAGAGGGGGCATCCCGAAGGAGACGTTTCCCGGTACCGGGAAGCTCACATTCTCCGAGATCACCTCCCCCGTCACTATCCGTCTCAATTCGTCCCTCACAACCACACGGGCCGATGCTTCCTCTCCCGCAAGCAGATCAAGTCTCGAGGGAACGAGAACGATGCTGGTGAAGAGCCTTCTCACATCAATTACGCCGGAGTCATTGATCAGACTCCCGTTCTCCGACATCATGCTCACGTTGACATGGTAGGGTCCCGGTAAGAGCTCCCTTGTCACGGGAATGATACCCGAATATGAACCTTCCGCCATTGTCAGATTGACACCGTCCCCCCCTCCGAACGAGAAGGTAAATTCCCTGCCATCCGGCAGATACGGGTCCCCCTGAGAATCGATATCGATGGCCAATACCGAAAAACCCACCTCGGTATCGTAGGGAGCGGAGGTCCTTTCAATGGTCAGTACGATTATCGGTTCCGTCAACACCTCCTTCCTGGACAGGATGAAGGAGCGATATAGGTCGAGAAGCCCGAGAAGATATGGATACCAATCCATGTCGAGATGGATACCCCAGGCTTCCAGCTCATCTCCGCCTGTATGCAGGGATATCAGATCCCCCCTGGCTGATTCGGCAAGCCCGAGTCCGGTGCGGACATCTTCGGCATCACCTCCGCCCCTGGTCCCGTTGGGGACAAGGTCCCTGAGGGCCGATATCAGTGCCATGTGCGTCGTTGTGAACCTTTCAGCATGGAACAGACACTTATCCAGGATATCCACGGTCTCCCGGGTCTCATCGAAGTATCCGGAAGGGATCGCGGCAAGTTCATCCATCAGCATTTCCATCTTCCGGGACAGGTTTCCCGCCATTTGCAGCAGGTTACTGTCGAGCACGATACGGGATACCTCTTCATCGGACAGGTTCCCGCTCTCGTCCGCATCCGCGGATATGTTGCTGCCCTCCATGAGGGATGAGATGCCGTCAGCAAATCTTTGCAGTTCGGGAAGCCATATATCCAAGGATTCCAGCCTATCCTTGTAGTCCGCCAGCATCATGTGGATATCATCAAGATCGGAGGATATCGTCCCGTTGTCATAGACGGACAGATCGGAAAGGAGATCCAGCAGTTCTTCCTCTCTCTCGTACATATCCTCGAGGTAGTCCTCGCATCTCTGAAAGGTGATCAGTTCCGAAAAAGGGTTCTTGCTCGAGTTCGTCTCGAGAAGCGTCATGTTGGCCATGAAGAGCTGCTGAAGCGAGGACATACCGGAGGAAGCATTCCAGGCAACCTTCATACCATTCACGAGAGAAGCGGTCCCATCCATCATTCTCCTCGACAGACCGCTCCTTGAGGATACGAGAATGTCAACATCCCTGTCCAGGGCCCCTCCGACCGGGTCTTCCATCAGGATGCTCATCAGCGCCTCGTGCCAGTGAAGCATTGGAGTCTTCATGAGGTCCTTCATCACATCCTCCATCATGGTCCGGTTCCCGGAAAGGCCAGTGAGGATATCATTCATGTCCTGAAGTGACGAACGTATGCCCTCGAATCCAAGGTCCTCGGGTCCGATACCGAATTCGGCGAACCAAGAGGAATCATTCATCCCGGCCATCGCTCCTTCCAGGCCGCTCCTTCCGTTCTCCATTGACATGATGCCATTGTCGAAAAGGAAAAGGGCCCTGTCCACCCTGCTCAGGTTCTCGCTGATGGATGCAGCCTCCCAGAGCGTGAATCTGTAACTTGAGAGGTTCTCAAGTGCATCGAGAACGGAGATCATGCCGTTCATGATCCCGGTAAGGTTCTCATCCATGAACCCCAGACCCGAAACGATGAGATCGAGAAAATCATAGGAATCCACATCCTCTGGTATCGTTGAAAGGGTTCTCCTGGCATCCTCGATGTTATTCCTGAACAGAGCTTCCTTTTCCGATGCGGCTCTTATATCCAGATCGTTCATCTTTGCAAGTGTTATGTTGAGAGATGAAAAGGTATCCTGGATGTAAAGTACCAGAATCTTCACATCCAGCTCGGCGCGGTCATAATCCTCATGATGAGGGGCAGCTGACGCATCGACAGCAATAAGGAGCATGAGCAGAACCGCCATCGAACCCTTGAAGCAACCCATCAGGGAGGAATAGATGGGCACTCTGGATAAATGTTTCGACACGTTTATCTATACCGAAAGCATAAGTTCATCGATGGATGCCAGGGAGATCGGTGCGAGATTCGGAGGGCTGCCCCTTGTCATCCTCGGCCTCGTGGACATCGTCCTGATCCTCACCGGGAGCATATCCGCGAGCAGGGAGCTCCAGGAGCTCCTCCTGAGGGTGGGATTCGGTGTCCTGCTTATCGGCCTCCTCCTGCTGTTCCTCTTCTCGGTGAGATCCGTTCCACAGGACCTGTCCTTCTCATTCATGCTCACCCAGGGAAGGAATATTGGAAGGCTCATCAACGCTCTGAACCTGGAAGGAAAGGGGATATATTTCCCACCGGTGGGAAGGTTGAACGAGGACCGTGTCTATATACCCCTTGAAAAGAGGGACCTGCCGCCTCCCGACATCTCCGATGTCTCTGTTTTCGATGTAGGCTCCACCGGACCTTCGATGGGGATAAGCCTTCTCCCCCCGGGCAAGGGCTTTGTCGACAGGATCGAACAGCTCACCACTCAACCATTCTCGAAGGAAACCCCCATGAACGGAACGGAGGCCCTGGAGAAGCTTTCCAAGGGGTCCGGCCTCATGAGGTCCCTGGAGCTGACGGACAGGGGAGAGAGGCTGGAACTGGAAATACTGCACAACAGGAACGACACCATCTGTTCCACGCTTTGGAAAGAATACCCCGATCTTCATTCCAAGGTCGGCTGCCCCCTGTGTTCGGCGGCGCTCACGGCATCGGCGCGGATCACCGGAGCGCCTCTCAGGGTGATCTCCGTCGAACATGATCGGTCCAGGGTCAAGTACGTTCTCGAGAGGGTGATAGGATGAGACCCGAATCCAGATTCGTCCTTGCACTGTCGATATGGATGGCGATATGTCTGCTTTTCGTGACATCTCTCGAGGTATTCTTCGTCCTCACCCTTCTTGGCATTCTGGTTCTCAGGGAGCTCACGGACATTTACACCGCGGATCCCATGAAGGACCGTATCAATTTTTTCATATACACTTTCCTTTTCATATTCTTCATAATTGTGGTGAGAAAGGTTCTTCTTATCCTGGATGTTCTGTAACTGGCCAATCGTTTTTTGAACATAATTTGCAATTTTGTTCAAATCACGATTGTTAAATATCAAGTATTTTTTCATCATTGATAATGATGCAGAAAAGTTTTTTATATCACTTGGAAATAGGAGCATAACCCTGAGGGTATCCTAGTATGCCCTTTGACACTGACACACTGGTTCGGCCAGGAAAAAGTTGTGATGAACAGGGAAGGAGATGTTCGAATGAACGGTTCAAATAGAGAAAAGATCATTGTTGCCGTTGCTGCCATTTTATTCTTCGCAGCATTCGGAGCCATTGCCATTCTGGACAGTTCACATGGCACCAACGGGGAAGGCATAGGCGAGAACGAGGTGAAGGTTGACGTGACCCAGAACGAGGGTCATCTCAGCATTCCCATGGTCCCCAGCGATATGCTGATCCTCGGAGCTTCCCAGGATGCAAAGGTTGATTTCAAAGTGGAGAATAATGACAGGGACAACGACATCGACACCATCAAGGTCACCATACCCGGCGGTGAGGTTATCAACGGTTCGTCCATATGGTATCAGCCGATGTTCATCCATGAATGGATATTCAATGCCACTGCAACCGACGAGGCAACCTTCCATGCCAAGGATGATATGTTCGGAAGGGTCTTCGGCGGTTCGGCCCAGTATGATGTCATAGGAAACCAGGATGATGCACTGGACCACTTCTCCATCAACGAGACCATTCTCGAAGAGGTGAGCGAGGCGGTGACCGTTACGGTCGAGTTCAAGGCCCCTGATACACCGGGCATAAAGATGGGAAATGAGGCCATCTCGGTAGAGGTGGGCGACCTCATGACCGAGAATTCCGAAGAGGGGCTCACACCAGTTTATCCCGATGGATACACCTACATGGTCGTGGACAACGATTATTCGTTCATCGTGATCACGGTCGACTCCGATCAAGTGGGACTGGAGGTCCAGTATGGAGATAGGACGCTGTTCGCATCCACGAGAGGTACGGGTTACATGTACGAGGAAGAGGGAGTGAGCTACGTAACAGATGACGGGCAGACCGTTGCTGTCCTTGAAGCACCTTCTTCCGATGATGTTGTCGTCAAACCCATAATAGTCACGAAGGGTGGAGATGTGGGGGAGATCGAGATCTCGCTCCAGGAGATCACCGTGGATGATATTACGGCCACGGGTTCAAACCTGTTCTCGATAAAAAAGGACAATTCCACATCCCTCACGGTTCCATCCGAATCAGGTGTGACGCTGGTCGATACGGACGGGGATTGGACATTCGACATCGATGACACCGACGATGATAACGATGGCATTCCCGACCTGAGGGATCCTCAGCCCCTCATCCCCGGAACCGAATGGATCAACATCAACCCTACGATCCAATCCATCATAGGACCCCAGGAGAATAAAGTGAAGAAGGGAGAAGTATTCACACTCTCCGTCAGTGCGGAGGATGCGGACAGTGACCCGCTCACATTCGTCTGGACCCTGGCCGGCTCAGATTGGAACGCCACTGGTTCCAGTGTTCCCGGACCAACCGACCTGACACCCGGTGATCACATCTTTACCGTCACCGTAATGGATGACAAGGGGGGTCAGACATCCGATACCTTGACAATCAAGGTTCTCGAGGAGAAAACACAGAAGGACAATACCCTGGTCTATATACTTGTGGCAGTGGTGTTCATTGCCATAATCGCGGTGGTCGTCTATTTCCTTGTAAAAGGAAAGGGTGAGGAGGAGAAAGAGGAGATCCCCGAGGAGATACCACCACAGGAACCGGAAGGGGAGGTCTACACGGAAGAGCCGGTCCCCGAATACGAGGAGGAGACCATGGAGGAGGAAGCCTACGAGGAACCAATGATCCCATCCGAACCCTCAATGGAAGAAGGGGAGACCATGGCCCCTCCATCCGTCGGGACAATTCCCCAGATGGAAGAGGAAACGGGAGAGATTGCATCGCTTCCAGGTGAGGCTGAACTCCATGACATCCAGGATCTCGAGAATCTGATAGAGGAGATGGAACGCACCGAAGAGGAGATAGGCGATGTCTGTCCGGAGTGCGGTGCTCCCCTGGGTTCGTCTGATACCGAGTGCTCCAACTGCGGAGCTCAGTTCGAACTTGCACTGGAATGCCCGAACTGCGGTGCCGTGGTGGAGGAGAACGTTACTGTCTGCCCGAACTGCGGTGTTTCCTTCGCCTGAACAGGGAACTGTATCCTTGCCGGCTTCAGGGTGCAGAGGCCACCGGGAAGCTGTGACGGAGGGGGTCCGGTGATTTATCTCACCGGACCCCGTTCCCCATCTTTTCATGTGAAACACTTGATCAGTTCATGTTCTCATTCCCCTGACAGCGTCCTTCGTTGTGATGCCGGATGGCCTCCGGGAGAGGGTTAAATAGTATGATCTCCTTGAACAGCCGATCAAGATGACAGCCAGCCAGGTAAGGGCCAGCCACATACTGGTCGATTCCGAGAAGGATGCAATCAGGATAAGGAACAGGATACGGGCCGGAGCAAGGTTCGAGGACCTTGCAAGGAAGCATTCCAGATGTCCTTCGGGAAAGAAGGGAGGAGACCTTGGTTACTTCGGAAGGGGGCAGATGGTGAAACCCTTCGAGGATGCGGCCTTTTCCATGAAAAAGGGAGATGTGTCCGAGCCCGTGAAGACCCAGTTCGGATATCACATAATCAAGGTCACCGACATCAGATAGAATTCACCAGGGAGGAAGATCAGAACCCTCCTTGATGATAAGGTCTGCAAGCGCGGCGACCGAATCTCCCTTCAATGCGTTGAACACCGGCAGATCGAGTTCCACTTCCTCGTTGGATATGATCCCCGATATAGCAATGTAGCCGTCCGATATTCCCCTGATCCTCTTTGTCTCCTCAAGCATCTCGCGGTCCCTTGCCAAAAGGATCTTCACCACCCGGGGATCGGTATCGTTGAGCCCCTCGCAGATCAGAACATCCGTTTCCTTAGGCACGAGTCTCATTGCCTCCTTCAGACCGGGGATGCCTTCAGTTGCAGCGATGAACCCCATCTCCTGTCGTGAAAGGGTGATGACGAATCCGGAACCCGCCCTGCGGTGCCTCCATGTGTCCTTCCCCTCCACATCCAGGGTCAGCGTCGAATTTGGCATTACCTTGATGCTGCCAACATTCAACCCCCGTTTCACGAACTCGGCGATCAATGCCTCGGCCGTTGCTGTCTTGCCGCATTTCTTCAATCCTATCAGGGATACGACGAGCATGGGTCCGCCTCACGGAAAGCAGCCAAGCTGACAGTGTACAATCTTTATACCCATCCCGGTGAGCAGCGAAGCAATGCCGCTTTTTTCCATACCGAACTCGTCCGCTATGCGAAAGCATGCGGCACAGCTTATCCTTCCGTCCTGCGCTTCCTTCCTGAACCTTTCCATGATAACATCATTTTCCTCGTTCATATTCCCACAACCTGCCGGAATCAACCTCCGCTCGTGAGATGTATGACATCCACACTCGAACCGTCCTCTATCGGTGTGGACGAAAAAGCGGACTTTGCGATGACCCTTCCGTCGATCTTCACAACCACGAGCGGAAATGAATATTTCATCCTCTTAAGTAGATCCCCCACCGTCTCTCCTTCCACATGTTCGGCGGGACGTCTGTTCACGGTTATTGTCAACCGTTCACCTCCAGAAGGATCTCGAGGACCACGTTCGCCTGATAATGGGCGAACAGACACACCTTGGGAGCCAGGAGTACATCATCGTCACTGGATCTGGCTTCAGGATCCTCGATGAGATGGAGCTTGCCATAGCGTGAATAGACTATCCTTTCCGAGGCGCCAATTCCGGCCACCCCGCTTGCGGCCACGATCGGTTTTTCCGGGAGCCGGAGCATCACTTCCTCGATGAATGCTGCCTTGGTCGATGCCCTGTCAAGGGCCTCCACGACCACATCGACGTCCCCGAAGGGGCGGAACATGGAGCCTCTCTCCAGCTTCATGTCCACCATATCGACCTGGCAACCCCTGACGGCCCTTTCTATGTTCTCCCTCAGGCATTCCAACTTGGGCCTCCCGACCTGGTCCAGAAAATAATACTGTCGGTTCAGGTTGGATTCTTCGACGTTATCAAAATCCACAACGACCAGCCTGCCCACACCAGCCCTTGCCAGCGCCATTGCAGCGTTCGACCCAAGGCCCCCGGCTCCCGCTATCCCGACACTGGAGCGCCCTAGGATGTCGCGGACAGTGGAAGCGGACCATCTTCGCTCTTCTCTCTTCCTGTCCAGCGTCCCTCACCTCACTCCCAGTACCTGGGATCGTCGCAAGGTATCTCATCACCTTCCCCGTAGCTCCCGCCCCATACGTTGAGGCCTGCGGCATCGTCATCATCTATCGCCTTCTGGAGCATTTCCAGCATCTCCTTCTCATCCGAGAAACCGAGCTCCCTCATCTTCTTGGGAGAGGGAACACCGTTCGGCGTCCATCCCCTTCGATAGTAAACGGCATCCACAAGCTTGTTGTATTCCTCGTATCTGTGTTCCCTGAGAACGCGAATCCTGTCCGCAATGGACATGGATGAAAGCTCTTCCGGAGATATCCCCACAAGCTCCTTCAACTGATTATCATACCTTTCCTTCCGGGAAAGATATTCCATCTCCGTCACGGGCCCCATCGACCTGTAGGGCGGTATGTCATCCTTTCTCCTGCCCTTTCCCATCCAGACGTTCATGGCCCTCTGCCAGTTGTAAACCCTCTCGGACTGGTCCATCAGATCCTGCGGGGTTATCTCGCGTCCGAGAATGCCGCTCATTATCTCCGCATAGTTCCTTACATGCTCGGGGATCTTTGCCGGTTCGTCAGTGCTCGCATTATCGGCAGGAACTATATCGTTCCAGGGGAGCTTGCACAGACCTACGATCGCGAACCAGGTCCTCCATATGGGGAAGTAATGAAGGGCCTCCGCCTTATCCTTGAAGGTGGGTATCTGATTGTTCACCATATCCATGAAGATGAGCCATGCCTCATCATGCTGGGGACCCTTTGAAGCGAGAGCATAACCTCCCTGCTGGGCAAGGGACTCCTTGCATACGTATTCCGAATACTCCAGCCCCTTTACCTCCATCCCGCAGTTCTCGATGAGGTCCGGATCCCCCCATCCCTTGGCGATGAGATGATCCTTCATCCTTCTCACACCCTTCGAGGCCACCTGTATGAACTCGGACCGGTCCCCGGATGCGATCCGGTGCAGGAACTCGAGCACGGCTTCCGCATTACCGAAACAGAGTTCCAGACCATCGCATCTTTCCTTGTTCAGTATTCCGTACTCATACATTTCCATGTAGAATGCGATCGCGGTTGCGGTCGATATCGTGTCCAGACCGTAGGTATCGCAGTAGAAGTTGAACTCCAGTATCCAGTCCACGTCCCAAACGGACATGTTGGCTCCTCCGCCTATTGTCTCGTACTCCGGTCCGTCAACGGTGACCCTTTCCCCCTTGTAGGGTCCGGTTCTCAGGACGAAACCGTCCACGGCCTTCGAACAGGCGATGTTGCATCCGTACCAGCATCCGTCGGGAATTCCCTGGGTGAACCTCTTGTAGAATCTTGTGGAATATATCCTCGAGGCTTTCGGAAAGGAGCCGAACCTGTAATTCTCGGTTGGAAGAAGGTCGTATGCATCCATGATCTCAACGAGATTCCCCGTACCCACGGTCCTCATGTTGTTCTCGTGCATATCAAGGTCCCTTATCTCCCTGTTGTGCTTTATTCCGGTCTCCGTTATCCTGTCAATATCCTGCGGGTCGTTCGTCATCCCGTTGAAGCCCTCTATCCTGGCCACGAGAGCCTTTAACTTCTTGTCACGAAATACTGTACCAAGTCCCCCCCTGCCGTGCTGCTTCATCCGGGTGACCCTTCTCCTGGGATCATAGAACGAGATGTTCAGTATACCCCAGTAGGAATTCTCCGAACCCTTCCCCGCGGAAACGACGGCGACCTTCTGTCTGGCAGATTCGGAGTCCTCCGCCGCATACATGTAAGTGAGCTGTTCCGATAGGAGGTGGGAATTGGTCTCCTCGTAAGGGGCCGTCTCGATCGTAACCTTCCCTGCCGTGCCGTCAATGAAGACAAGGATATCCTCCCTGGCCTTCCCCTGCAGGATCAGGGAATCGAAACCGGAGAATTTCAGATACGGCGCAAAATATCCCCCCGCATTGGAATCGCATATTATATTGGTCGAAGGGGAAACGGTCGTGCTGAGGCATTTTCCCATACCCGAATACTGGGTCGTTCCGTTCAGGGGGCCGCTGTTCAGGGCCAGAATGTTCTCCGGATCGTTCCATCTCGTATCCGGACCCATGAGGTCCCACGTCATCTTCAGACCGAAACCTTTCCCTCCGGTGAACTTCTCCTTGACATCCGATGTGAGAGGTATCTCCCTGATCTCCAGATCTGTGAGGTTGACATAGAGTATACGGCCGGCATAACCCCTCTTGACCGGCCTCCTCTCGAAAGTGTATTCCGCAAGTACCTTGTGGCCCGACCTCAACCGGTCGATGTCATGCGTTCTCTCCGTGTTCCCGGTGATGAACGGCCCGTTTCCCCGACCGATCGTTCGAGCGGTTTCCGCATGGTTCAGACATTCCTCACTCAATCGCACACCCCCTGATGATAATATACTACCCTTTCCACTTCGGATATGGGCACCTCGACGAGTTCCAGAGCTCCCTCCGGACACGCTCTGACACATGCCCCGCAGGATATGCACTTGTGCGGATACACCATTCCCTTTGCCCTTCTCATACCGTCAACCGGACAGAATGCCACACAGGACATGCATCCTATGCACAGCTCCTTGTTCACGGTGACAACACCGCTTGGAAGCCTTTTCAGCGCCTGGACCGGACAAACATCGATGCACAGACCGCATTGGTCGCAGTTCACCATGGAGAACCCGCCGTTGCTCTTCACTATCCTTATAGCGGAATGATCCCCACCCGTATCATCCCCGAACTGGACCTGGGAGCATGCCTTCTCGCAATCATAATGCCCCCTGCATTTTTCTGCATGGAACCTTATTATCTTGACAGTTTCTACCATGTTTCAACCTCCTAGAACAGTATGAAAAGCACAAGCACCCAGCAGAACAGGCTTGCGGTGGTCGTCGCTGTGAAGTAGATGCCCTTCCCGTATCCTGAGATATCCAGATGCAGGTTGTCCGTATAGGCTATCACGGGAACGGATATTCCCCCGAGAAGGGCAGCATAGAATGACCTTCCGATTATCAGTGGAAGTATCCTTACCACATCCATCAATACGAGGGTGCCACCCGTGAATACCGGTGTGAGAACCTGAGTGGTGATATAACCGGTTGTGAATACCGCAAAACCACTGATGACACCGAGGAATGCAAGGGTCCGGTAGTCCTTCTTACCTGTAAGGTTGCCCAGGAACACCTTCCTTGAGACCAGGAGTTCGAACACCAGTCCTTCGGCGGCAATGGCGATGGCGGAGCATATGACAACCGTCCCGACGGGAGCAAAGTATCGAAGCACCGCGGCCACAAGAGCGACCAGAACGACAACACCAGTGAACCTGAAGGTCCTTTTCGCAAATATCATGAACATCAGACCGAAGGTGCCTGCCATGACGGCACCCATGGAGATGTAAAGCCCTCCAACGCTCCATTTCAGGCCTCCGATTGTCGATTCCAGAAGGCCCCAGATGGAACCCAGAAGAACCACACCGGCCAGAACCATCATGTTGTCCACCTTACTCCTTTCATCTTTCATCCTACACCACCTCTATCTCAGCTATATCAGATACCCAGAATGCTTTTTCAAGGGTCCGGAACATGCACCTGCGTCCATCCAGGATCAGTATACCTTCAAGCATATCCTGCCACCGGACGGTCATGTTGTAGCCCTCGGCTCCAATGATGTTGAATTGGTGTGAGGACGGCTCCGAGATCCCCGTGAGATTCACGACATCCGACAGCCTTACACCTTCATACATATTGCTCTCGTTATCCTCGAGGGTCAGCTTCTCCTCGATTATGTCGAAAGGCTGCTGCCATACGAAAAGATGCCCGTTCACCATGATCGTGTCTGCCTTTACCGGGTCGATGGATTCTACATCTTTTATCCTGTACTTGCCCGGCAGGTTAGGGAAGGCGGTCATCGTCGATTCCCTGACCAGGACCCCTTCCAACATATCTCCCCATGTGACCTCCTTGGAATAACCATCCGAGGCATTTATCCTGAACTGGACGGACCAAGGCTCCTGAACGGAAGTCCCGTTGATGAGGTCGCTCAGGGATATCCCGGTGTATTCCTCTCCGTTGCTCCCTTCAATGGTCTTCATTCCATAGGTGTCGAACAGAACGGAGACATCCATCCTTTCACCTGCCACCGTGATGAACGGACCCTCGCTGCCACCCTCATCATCTTCAGCACAACCGGCGATCAATCCCGCTGACAGGACCATCAACAGGACCATCAACATCCTCGATCTCGCACCATCCATCATTCAACCACCTCTATCTCGACAAGATCCCTTACCCAGAAAGATTTGTATAGATCGGGAAAAACGACCTTCTTCTCACCAACATCGATGAGTCCGTTCCCTGCGGAAGCCCATGGTATCTCCTTCTGGTAGCCATCGGCACCGATGAAGCGGATGCTCTTCCCCTCGGGATCCTTGAAGCCGGAATCGACCACGAGGTCCGAGACAAGTATCCCGGAATGTCCGTTCGATTCCCTGGTCTCGAACCTGTTTTCAAGATCTTTCCAATCATACTCCTTTCCACAGACCGTAAGCACATCCGTCGACCCGGTCGTGGAAGCATTGTACACGAGAGCTCCAAGAGATCCCGTGAGTATGAGAAGGGCGATCAACCCCAGGATCACATTGGTCCTTCTTCCCAACAATCCAGGTTTTCCCGATCCTTCCACCGATGAGGAACCTTGACCTGCCAGAACAACACCCCCATACCATGATTTGTTTATCTCCTATATTCTTTTCCTCTTATCCCTATGATCCCATCCCACATGACCCTCCCGTATCTTGCTCCGGTCCCTTGAACGAATCCTGACATTCCAACTTGTGTACTACATGCTTTAAATAGTGATGGACAGGATTGAAAATCAATGAAATTGAGATATTCCCTGATGATAACATTCATCGCTCTCCTTTCATTTTCAATGTTCGCATTGTCAAATGCAGCTTCGGAAGAGTGTTCGAGGGCATCCGTCAACGAAGGAACAATTACGATCTCCCCGGCTGAGGAGGAGCAGGTGACCGGGGAAGGTTACCCGGTGAAAACTGCGGTCCCGGGGGACAATCTCATTTTCCATCTCCGGGTGAACAACAGCGCATCCGTGGAGCAGATGGCCGTCATGGAGCTCATCGGACCGGAAGGATGGCACGCTTCCGTCACCGGTTCTGTCCCCATCCCCGGTGGGGAAAGCAGGGAGATCCTCCTGGCCGTGGATGTCCCGCTCGACCTGCGCATGGACCCCACTGATGATTACACTTTCAGGGTGGATGCCGTGGGCAATCTTACGGGGGACAGGGGATTCATACTTGTCATTGTGAGACTGGAGGCGGGACTGGATCATGAATTGGTCCTCCTTCCGGACAGCTCGAAGGAGATGGACCTCAGGGTATTCCCCGGGCAGAATATGTATATCGACGTACTCTTGAGGAATCAGGGAGATATTCTGGACGACTATCAACTGCGGATCATGGAGCATCAGACGGACTGGGACATCCGGTTCATGGAAGGTGAAGGAGATCTACACATCACACTGCCGCCCGGTGAAACAGGGTCCATTTTCAGAACCGAACTCCTCGTGAACGTTCCGTCAACGACCTCGCCGGGTTTCTCGAGGAACATCGTTCTGAGAAGCTTCTCGAACCTTTCTGCGATCTATGAGGAAGGAAAGGAAACGGACTCGGTTACCATACATTTCACCGTAGTGAACCCATCCACCATGACGATAAGACCCGCCGAGACATATATCGAGACCGAGTCGGGAGAGAACACTCCCATCGAATTCGATATCGTGGTAACCGGTGTAAGTGATGCCACCTTCGAGCCTTCACTGGAGATACTTTCCGGATCGTTCTCACAATCCGGATGGCTGTGGTCCGTGGATCTCGAGGGCCCTTCCGTCTTCTCCGCGGGGGATACCAGAAGGATCACCGTGAACATCCTGCCTCCCTCGGCCATTTCGGGGGAGTTCGATATTATCCTGGGAGGGACGTCCGATTCCGCCGATGTCATAAAGGGGAAGACCACATTCCTGGTGACGGCGAAGACAAACATCAGTTTTTCGGATCTGGTTGTATCCGATACCAAGATGGGAGAGGACGTGATCATATCCTTCCATATTCGCAATTCGGGCGATTCCTCCCAGCAGGTGGTACTGGATGTAGAGGAGCTGCCATCCGTATTCATTCCTGCCATGGATCCTTCCTCGTTCGTTATAGGGCCCGGATCCTCCCGCCAGGTGGATCTAATCCTGTATCCGAGAACGGAAAGGCCGCCGCTCGAATTCTCCTTCAAGATCAACATCAAGGTCCCTCTTGATGATAAGGGAGAATGGCTGGTGATGTCGGAACTCGACGTTCCGGTGGCCATCAAGGAGCTTCCGAATACCGTGGTCTACTCAATAGAGCTCCCGGACAGACCTCTGGACGAGGGCGAATCCGTTCCCGTCAACATCACGATAGAGAATCCCTCGAACATGGCGGCCGTGGGATGGACGCTCGAGGTTTACGAATTGACCTGGTCCTACTCGAACGTGATCATAGACAGCTTCCATGTAGACCTTGGGCCCGGTGAACGCGAAACCATCGAAATGAACTGGACCGCAAGACCATCCGCAAGGAAGATAAGAGCCCTTCTGGTAGGGCCGGAAGGCTCGGACGAGATATGCCTCGAGGACAACGACCTATCGGAACCGGTGAATGTGCGACCTGCAAAAAGCGGAATTGTGTCAGGGAATGATGCGCAGGAAGGCGGATACATCCCGGCCGAATACGCGGTGGCCGCTGTTGCAGGAGGATCGATACTGCTTACATCCATCCTGCTGTTCTTCAATACGGATTACGTCAGATACCCCCTGTTTGCCGGTCTCTACCCGCTCTACACAAAACTCAAACCGGAACACCTCCTGTCCAACAGGTTGAGAAGAAGGATCTACGTGTATGTCCAGAACAATCCGGGTGAGCATTTCAGATCCATCCTGGTCAATCTCAATCTGACCAACGGAACCCTGGCCCATCACCTCTACACTCTTGAGAAGGAGAACCTCATCAGGAGCCAGAGGGATGGTCTCTACAGAAGATTCTATCCTGCCGGATACCACATAGAAGAAGACAAGGTGAACCTGTCACCTCTCCAGAAAAGGATACTTGAACTTGTTGAATCCAGGCCGGGCCTCTCACAGAAGGATATCTCCTTGGGTCTGGGCATATCAAACTCCACGGTTAATTACAATGTAAAATCCATGAAGGAGAAGAAGGTCATCGAGGTAAGGAAGATGGGCAAATCCACGCACATCTATCCGATATCGACCGAGAACTCCTGAACATCGTTTTCCGCCAGCATCTATCCGAACTGAATCTCGTGCTTGAAACCATGTGATTCCAAACCTCTGAGGATGGACGGAATGTACTTCATGTCCGTGAACATCATGATATCAACCTCCATGGTGGGTGCGGGAGCGGGTCTGTACCGGATGATGTCGCCTTCCCTCTCGCATTTGAGCACACCTTCCCTTTCCAGCAGCTCGACGTTCTGGAGTATGTTCCTCTTGCCCTCCCCCACCCTCTGAAGCATGTAATATATGTAGGGTTCCAGGATCAGCCCCTGTTCCTGGGCTGATAACCTCCTGAAATTGATTCTGTCCTTTCTCATGATCTTCTCCATCAGTACCTTGGCCATCTCCTGTGTCTGGGGATTGTGAAAGTTCAGTGTGGCCCTCCCTCTCTTGATCGCCTCCACCGTCTCGTTGAAGTACTGCTTGTCGATCTGGAACATGTAGATCAGGTCCACTCCCATCGGACTGATTACCTCCGAGTTAAGATGGGGATCCCTGAAGGAACCCATATGGGCATACATCGTGATCATGGGACACCTTATGGTCTGATTGATGATGTCGCCAACCGCCTTCAGGTACCTCATCTTCGAGAGAACTATCCCCTGCTTGGTGACCTCAATTACCATGGCGACGGGAAATTCGAACCCGTTCAGAAGCGTATCCTCGAGTAGAAATTCCTTCAGCATCTCGAACCATCCTTCGGGGTGTCCTCCGGCTCAGGAAGAGAAGAAGATACATAAGTCCTTCGTCCTCTTGTCTCGAATCAATTACTTTCACTTACCCCGTCCTACCATTTAAATCTCTCACAGGGCAATTTCCAACAGCCGAGATTGGATATACTCCGTACCTACCGCCAGGGGGGGAGCGTTTTTACAAGGAAGGTTGCCATATTCGACACCACTCTCCGAGACGGGGAGCAGGCACCGGGAATACAGGTATCGCCCGAAACAAAGCTGATAATAGCGCGGGCGCTCGAGGATGCGGGGATCGATGTCATCGAGGCGGGCTTTCCCGTCAACAGTCCTTCGGAGAAGAGGTCCGTGGAGCTGATCGCGAATGAGCTTTCGATATCGGAAGTTACCGTCCTCTGCAGACCCATAAAGGAAGAGATTGACCTCTGCAGGGACATTCTGAGGAGGGCGGAAAGGACAAGACTTCACCTCTGGATCGCGACATCTCCCATACACATGAAGTACAAGCTCAACATGAGCCCTGCCAAGGTCATGAACAAGACCATAGAAGCGATAAGATATGCTTCCGGAAAGTTCGACACTGTCCAGTTCTCATCGGAGGATGCCACCCGTTCGGACCTTGACTTCCTCTCCGGTATAATGAGGGAAGCCGTAAGAGCGGGCGCGGATGTCGTCAATCTCGCGGATACCGTGGGCTGTGCTCTTCCCGAACATATGGCCCTGCTCGTCACCGAGATCAGGAGCGCTGTCAAGGACAGGGTCCCCGTCGGCGTACACTGCCACAACGATCTCAACCTTGCAACGGCCAATACACTGGCCTCCATCAGGGCCGGCGCGAAACAGGTTGATGTGACCGTCACGGGCATCGGGGAGAGGGCCGGAAACGCTTCCCTGGAACAGCTTGCGGTCGCACTTCTCTTTCACAAGAAGCATTTCGAGGTGGAAACGAACATAAGGCCGGACAAACTGGGCTCACTATGCGACACGGTGGTCAGGGAGATGAAACTGAAGGTCGGCCTTACCCAGCCGCTTATCGGTGAGAACGCCTTCAAACACGAATCGGGGATTCATGTGCATGGCATGCTCAACAATCCCATGACATACGAACTCGTGGATCCCCAGGTGCTCGGGATACTGGGAAAGAGATACATTCTGGGAAAACACACGGGCAAAGCTGCGGTGAAGCATTTCCTTGGAAAGAAAGGCTGTACTCTGGCCGAACATGAACTGGAAAAGCTTACCGAGATGGTGAAGGAGTATTCCATTGATAACGGCCCGCTGGAAGATGAGGACGCCCTCATTGACTTTGCCAGAAGCAACGGGTTCAAACTGGAGGTTCTGACCAATGGTAAAGTACAGTGAGCTCACCGGAGGTTCATTGGGGCTCGAAATCCTCTCGAACCATCTTGTGGAGGGGAGCGTCGATGTCGGTGATTTCTCCATATTCTCACCGGACCTCATAATGGGACATGATGTGACATCTCCCCCTGCTATCGGATTGATCAACGAGCACGGCCTCCCCTACCTTCGCGCTTCCGACAAGACCCGGTTGTATCTCGACCACTTCACCCCCCCAAAAGACAGAGAGAGTGCGGAAGCATGCAGGAACATCAAGGAATTCAGCAACAGGTACGGTGTGGGTGAGCTCATCAACTGGGGCGAAGGGATATGTCATGTCCATCTCTTCGAAAACGGCAGGGTAGGGCCCGGACAGCTCGTGATAGGCGCCGATTCACACACCACGACGGGGGGTGCTCTGGGAGCTCTCTGTATCGGCATCGGATCGACCGATCTTGCCGCCGCAATGGTATCCGGGGAATTCTGGCTCGAGGTTCCGAAACCTCTCGGCATCGAGTTCAAGGGAATACCCGATGTATGGTGTGAGGGAAAGGATGTCGCCCTCAGACTCGTCTCATGGCTCGGATGCGGAGGAGGGAGGAATAGGGTACTCGAGATGGACGGACAGATACTCAAATGGTTGAGCGTTGACGGACGTTTGACCGTATCCAACATGGCGGCGGAAACCTCGGCCGTAGGGGCCATCCAGACCATGGATATGAACGAGTTCGGACCTCTCTCCCCTGACTGGGAATGGGAGGTGGAGGAAGTGGACATCGACGAGATGAGCCCGCAGATCGCGGTTCCGGGTTCTCCCAACAATGTGGACAATGTGGAGAACATCGAGGGGAGGATCGTTGATCAGGTATTCGTGGGTTCCTGCACGAACGGGAGGCTCGACGACCTCCGAACCGTTTCAAAGGTCCTGGAAGGGAAGAAAGTGCATCCGGATGTGAGACTGCTTGTGATCCCCGGATCCAGGAATGTCTATTCGGCGGCAGAGAAAGCGGGTTATCTTAAGACGATCATAGATGCCGGAGGTGTCGTTATGATGCCCACTTGTGGTCCGTGCGCGGGGGGATTCCTGGGCATACTTCCCGACGGCGAGGTGGCCCTCTCGACATCCAACAGGAACTTTCAGGGAAGGATGGGGGAACCCACCAGCAAGATCTATATTTCGGGATCGGCCGTGGCCGCAGCTTCCGCGGTGACCGGAGTCATCACCCATCCGGGGGAGGTCATATCATGACGCTCATCACTTCCGGAAAGGCCTGGGTGCTTCCCGAGGAGGTCAATACAGACATGCTTGCCCCGACCCCATACCTGACCCTTCCCCCGGAGCATTACTGCAAACACTGTCTCGAGGTCCTTGACCCGAAGTTCGCAAAGAAGGTGAAGGAAGGGGACGTCATCATCGCAAAGAGGGATTTCGGAAAGGGTTCCTCGAGGGAACACGCATCAATTGCCCTCAAGTGTCTTGGTATAAAGGCCGTGATCGCTGAATCGGTCTCACCGATAATGAAACGGAATCTAATAAATATTGGAATCCCCGTTTTCGAGGATGAAGATATACCATATATATGTGAAACGGGCGACAAGGTGGAGGTCCATCTCGACGGATTCGTGAACATAACGAGGAACATCCATTCCGAACTTCGGGAGCTGCCACCATTTATACTGAGATTGATTGAACATGGAGGCCTTTTCAACATGGTCGTGAAACGTGGAGGTCTGTCCGAGAGGGCGAGGCCGCTGGAAGAGATACAGGAGGTGAGAGAAGTGGGGAATACGAGAGTTTACCCTGCCTACGAGAAATACGTCGATACGATTATCGAGAGAATGGAGAACGGAGAGGTGCTCTGCGGACCATTCGATACAACCTACGGATTGTTCGCCTCGATAAAGAGACCGGATGCCGTGAAGAAGATATACGCTTTGAAGAAGAGAAGCGAGTCCATGCCCCTTACCATGATAGTTCCGAGGGAGAGATTCTCCGAATATGCGGAGGTTCCCGAAAGGGTAGAGAAACTCCTCCAGAACGAATTGAAAGGACCAATATCCATCATCCTTCCGAAGAAGGAGGAACGGGTTCCCGATTACGTGACCTCGGGATTGAAGACTGTCTCACTTGCCGACGGTGAAAATGCATTCATGAGGCGTATAATGGAAAGAATAGAGATATGCGGTACTTCCGCGAACATATCAGGAATGCCGCCTCCATCCACCCTTTCAGGGGCGCTCAAACAGCTTGGTGAGGAGCTCACCCTTGCCGTGGACGGAGGTCCGTCCCTTTACAGGATAGGCCATACCGTTATCGACCTCTCGAGTAAACCACCGAAACTGATACGATCCGGCCCCTACAACTCCAAGAAGCTCTTCGAGCTCTTCCCCGAACTCATGGGAGAGGAGGAGGGACTTCCCGATGAGCTCGTCAAGGGAAAGAGCATAATCGACCTATCCCCCGAGGTGGACATCAAGGCTTCCTCCAAGGGGGATTGAAAGGATTGAGACTGATCTCCTGGAACGTCAACGGTCTTAGGGCCATCCTGAAAAAGGGATTCCTGGATATTGTGGAGAATGACGGGATGGATGTTCTATGTATCCAGGAGACCAAGGCCTCACCCGAACAGCTCCCGGCCGGTGTCATGGAATACCCGGGTTTTTTCAAGTACTTCTCCCGGGCGGAGAGGAAGGGATATTCGGGCGTGAGCACCTGGACGAGAGTGGAGCCTGATGAGGTTGAAACGGGGCTCGGAATAGAAAGATTCGATTCCGAGGGGAGGACCCTTATCACGCGCTTTGGCAATGTGGTTCTCTTCAACGTCTACTTTCCAAACGGAAAGAAGAACAGCGAGAGACTGCAGTACAAGCTCGATTTCTACGAGGCCTTCCTGGAAAAGGCAGAGGAATACAGGAGATCCGGAAGGAGTATCGTTGTCTGCGGGGACGTGAACACGGCACATACCGAAAAGGACCTTGCAAGGCCAAAGGAAAATGAGAAGATCTCGGGATTCCTCCCCGTGGAAAGGAAGTGGATTGACAGGTTCATCTCACATGGGTACTTGGATACCTTCAGGGTGTTCAATGATGAAGGTGGTCATTACAGCTGGTGGGATTACAAGACCAGGGCACGGGAAAGAAACATCGGATGGAGGATAGATTACTTCTTCATCAGTCGGGACCTGCTACCCGTGCTCAAGGATGCTTTCATACTCGAGGAGATCCCGGGATCGGACCACTGCCCCATCGGGATCGACCTGGACGTTGATTCCGTTTGAACCTCCCCGGATATACCGCGTAGTGGATATTCCGTTCAGATGAGCAGATAGGCCTTCGTCTGTGAAAGGGAGAATGCGATCAGGGCCCCCAATCCTATTCCCAATCGGGACAACCTCAATGAAAGGTCGTTGAACCTGTTCAATCCTTCCCGCTCTCTTGCCCTTCTTGCAAGGTACAGCGCCAGAGGCACAAGGGGGAAGATCACAAGGGAAAGGGCAGATATCCAGAGGGCAAGTCTGGAATCCCTCTCCCTGTCTGGCCCTCTCA
>Ga0190359_1000422_pt1 | contig 28758 bp, 28 predicted proteins | sample 48721823_MG_FD_161269 | JGI IMG/M metagenome (GOLD analysis project Ga0190359, IMG submission 161269) | Hydrothermal vent microbial mat bacterial communities from Southern Trench, Guaymas Basin, Mexico - 4872-18-2-3_MG | ecosystem: Environmental > Aquatic > Marine > Hydrothermal vents >... | reverse complement strand
AATTTCCTGAATGGCTTGATGGTAAAATAAAAGAATACCAAAGATGGTTTAATAGAAAAAGATTTCATAGAGGGATTAATGCTATTCCTTGTGAATTGTATACTTAATAACTTTACTTTACAAAACAGAAACCTTTAAATATATCTAAAGATTATATTTTTACAATTTTCAATAAATATTAAATTTTCAGAAATTTTTAAAGAATTAAAAATAAAACAAACAAAAATGGAAGAGTTAGACAAAAAATTTATCGAGCTATATAGGAAGATTGGTGAAATTCAGGGAATAGATTGTTCAATAGCTGCAATATTTGCCAAGTTGTATATAGAACCAAAAGAGATTTCAATGGAAGAGTTAGCAAAATCAACAGGATATAGCCTAGCATCCATAAGTAATAAGGTTCATTTTATTGAGAACATATCCCCATTAAGGAAATTCAGAAAACCCGGTTCAAAGAAGGTTTTTCTTTACATGGAGAAAGACATATTATCTATACTAAGAAATGCTTTCTTAAAAAAGGAACGATATGCTGTAAGTATAGCGAAAGAGAAGATACCCTTAATAATAGATGAGTATAGCAAAAAAGCAACAAAAAAAGAGAAAGCAAAACTTAGGATACTAAAAGACTATTACAATCAAATAATGAAATTGGAAACCTTGCTAAAAATCTTCATAAAGACGATTAACAAATTTGAAAAAATAAAATGAGAAAAGATATTGTAGTTAAATTAGACAATGTCTGGAAGGTTTATAAAATGGGAGCAGTAGATGTTCCAGCATTGCGTGGTCTAAACCTAGAAGTTAAGAGAGGGGAGTTTTTATCAGTAATGGGTGCATCTGGTTCTGGAAAATCCACGGCAATGAATATGATTGGGTGCCTAGATGTTCCAACAAGAGGTAGAATCTTTTTAGAAGGACACGATATATCTCACCTATCCGAATCAGAATTAGCCCAAATAAGAGGGAAGAAGATAGGTTTTATTTTTCAACAATTTAATCTTATTCCAACATTAACCGCCCTTGAGAATGTGGCTTTGCCAATGCTTTTTCAAAATATTCCAAAAGCTAAGAGGATAGATAGGGCTAAAGGGCTTTTAGAGATGGTTGATTTAGGGGACAGGATAAACCATAAACCAAATGAGTTAAGTGGAGGTCAACAACAAAGAGTAGCAATAGCAAGAGCCCTTGCGAATGATCCAGAGTTAATCTTAGCAGATGAACCAACAGGGAATCTAGATTCCAAGACAGGAAAATTAGTTGTTAACTTTTTACAGGAACTAAATAGAACACAAAAGAAAACGATTGTTATGGTCACACATGATTTGAATGTGGCAAAATACGCCCACAGAATAGAATATTTAAAAGACGGGCAGATTATAAAAACAAAAAAACATTTTAATGGAGGTTGAAAAAAATGAAAAGACACTTATTACTTTTGTTGTTTGTAGTATTATCTATATCTAGCTATGCAGCTACAACAACAACATCTGGCGATAGAATGCTTTCTTGGTATAGCATAAACATAACCATGGTAAACCAAGAACCAGATCCGGCGGAAGCAGGAAGATATGTAACTGTTAGATTTAAAATTGAGAATAGTGGTAGAGAAAACGCAGAAGATGTAACGCTAGAACTCTTGCCAGAGTATCCCTTTTCTTTAGACCCAGGAAAAAGCCCAATAAAATATATTGGTTCGGTCCATGGAAGGCAGTTAGGCGATATAGGGGTTATTGTAGATTATAAACTAAGAATCGATGAGAATGCTATTGAAGGGGATAATGAAATTGAGCTAAGGTATAAGATAGCAGATGGACATTGGATTAAGCCAGAACCATTTTATATAAATATTCAACCCCATGACATACTACTCAGTATTGATAGCATTGAAACCCCTGAGAAACTAAAACCCGGTAATTCAGGTGATATAAAGATTAATCTGAAAAATCTTGCATTCAGTTATATCAAAGACATAAGAGTAAAGCTCGGATTGGATAATTTACCTATTTCAACTGTTGGTATGTCAAATGAAAAAATAATAAAACAGTTAGAGCCAAATACTGTTGGTTCTGTTGAATTTACTATCATGGCAGATCCAGATGCAGAATCAAATGTGTATAAATTACCAATAAACATAGAGTTCTTTGATAAGCTTGGTACAAAATATAACAAAAATGGAACAGTTGGATTGATTATTGGAGCAGAGCCAGATTTATCTGTATATATTGATAGTACGGACATATATAGACCTGATTCTTCTGGAGAAATCTCAATCAAGTTTGTGAACAAAGGGGTAACAGATATCAAGTTCCTTAATGTTATCTTGAAAGAAACAGATGAATACAATGTAATTGGTTCAAATCAAGCATATATCGGAAACATAGAGTCTGATGATTACGAAACAACTGACTTTAAACTATCGGTAAAAAAAACAAAAAGCAAAGAACTTACTATCCCACTGCTAATAGACTACAGGGATGCAAGCAATAGAGAATACAAAAAAGAATTAAACCTAAAGCTAAGACTATATTCCGCATCAGAAGCAAAAAAACTAGGACTTGTGAAAGGCAGATCTTCAGTAGGAATATTAATAATTGTTATAATCGTTGTGGTTGGAGTTTTCATTTATTTAAGGAGGAAAAAGAAAGGGAAAGGCTTTAGGATACCCTTCTTTAAGAAAAAATAATCTAAAAAATGATTAAAACCTACTTTCTTTTTTCCCTTAGTAATCTAAGGCATAGGAGATTAAGAAGTTGGCTTACTATGCTTGGCATATTCATAGGGATATCTGCTGTTGTTTCTCTGATTAGCCTTGGGGAAGGATTAAGGGAAGCAATAAAATCTCAGTTTGGGTTTCTTGGAACAGACATCCTAAGCGTCAGAGCCGCTAGCTCCTCTTTCGCAGGTGTTCCAGGTGCTGGTTCTCCAAATCCCTTATCCAGTACACTTGCAGAGAAGATAAACAAAATAAAAGGGGTTAAAGTAGCATTTAACAGATACATAGATTCAATAACTATGGAATTTAACAACCGTCAGGTGATACTCCCTGCGGTTTCTATACCCGGAGGAGATACAAGGAAGATATTGGAACAGATGATGAATTTAAAAACAGAAGAAGGAAGATTGCTAAAGGACGGAGATGGTAGAAAAGTTCTATTAGGAAACAACTTTAAGAAAGAGAATCTCTTTGGAAAAGGAATAAAGGTAAGAGATACAGTTCTAATTAATGGAATGAAGTTTGAGGTTGTTGGGATTCTTAAAAAGAAAGGAAGCTTTCTTTTTGATTCTGGAGTTATCATAAACGAGGATGTTTTTCTTGATGAGATAAGAGAGAATGATGAAGAGGTTAATATTATTGCAATAAAAGTAGATGATCCGAATAATATTGACAAGGTAGAAGAAGATGTTGAAAAGCTTTTAAGAAAGGAAAGGCGTGTTAAGGAAGGGGAAGAAGACTTTGTTGTTGAAACACCTCAAAAGACAATTGAAACACTTAACTCAACCTTATTTGCAGTCCAGCTGTTTGTCTATATAATTGCTATAATCTCCCTTCTTGTAGGAGGTATAGGCATTATGAATACAATGTATACAGCGGTATTAGAAAGGAAAAAGGAAATAGGTATAATGAAAGCAGTAGGTGCAAAGAACTCAACAATTTTTACCTTATTCTTTCTAGAATCTGGTATGCTTGGTATGGCTGGTGGTTTAATAGGCATCTTTCTTGGTCTTATATTTGCCTATGGCCTTGCAGCTGTTGGTAGGGCTGCCCTAGGGTCACAACTAATAAGAGCACATCCTACATTCCTACTCATTTTTGGTTCATTACTTTTTTCTTTTTTTGTAGGAACTATCTTTGGTGTTTTACCAGCCTTACAAGCTTCAAAACTACAACCCGTTGAATCCTTAAGAGGGGGAAAATGAATATTGATGAATTAAAGTACTCAATAAGAAACCTATGGCAGAGAAAATTAAGAAGCTCCTTAACAATTGTTTCAATACTCATAGGCATCACAGCCATATTTGCTCTTATAAGCTTTGGTCTTGGCATACAAAATTACATAAACACTTTATCAAAAGAAATGGGAGCAGATAAACTTTTTGTTCTATCAAAAGGAATAGGGACCCCAGGCACAGACGAAAACTTCTTTTTATCAAAGGATGAAATTGACTTTATAAAAAAAATCAATGGAGTAAAAAAGATAGAAGGGATATATTTAAAAATAGGAGAAGTCAAGCTAAGGAACGAGAAAAAATACAATTTTCTTGTAGCCTACAATCCAAGGGATGCAGATTTTATTGAAGAAACCTTTACAGTTGGTATTATCAAAGGAAGACAACTTAGGAAAGGAGACTTAAACAAAGTTGTCTTGGGTTACGACTATCAATTTGAAAATAAAATTTTTAAGAGAGCTTTAAAATTAGGAGATAAAATAGAACTAGATGGCAGGAAAGTAGAGGTTGTAGGATTCTTTGATAAAATAGGAAATCCACAAGATGATTCTAGTGTATACATTACAGATAATGCATTTGAACAATTCTATCCTGAAAAAAAAGAGAAGTTTGGTTATGCCGTATTGCAAGCAGATAAAAATATTAATCCTGAAAAACTTGCTGAGAAGATAGAAGACAAGCTAAGAAAATATAAGGGTCAGGAAAAGGGAAAAGAGGATTTCTATGTACAAACCTTTGCAGATTTAATAGAAACATTCGGGGCAATAATAGTCATAATTAACGGAGTTCTTGTCCTTATTGCCCTTATATCTGTTCTAGTAGCCTCGGTTAATATAATGAATACTATGTACACAGCCATACTAGAAAGAACCAAGGAAATAGGAATAATGAAGGCGATAGGTGCAAGAAATAAAGAGATACTTCTAATCTTTGTCTTTGAGTCAGCGCTACTTGGATTTGTAGGTGGTATTCTTGGGATATTTTTTGGTTATCTTGTTTCGTCTGCTGCTGGCAGGATTGCAGCTACCTCAGGGTATTCCCTCCTAAAACCAATTTTTCCATGGTATTTAACCCTTGGCTGTTTACTTTTCTCTTCATCTGTAGGATTTGCTTCTGGCTTATTGCCTGCAATACAAGCCTCAAAGCTACAACCAGTGGATTCCTTGAGATATGAATAATAAAAATATTAGGACTCAACAATGCTTTCTTTCTATGGAAAAGTTTATATAAACAAAATTGAGAATTAAAAATATGAATGAAGTAATCAGAAGAGATATTATCTCTGAAATTGGAAGGGCAATAAATATACTCAAGGTTAAAGAAGAAAAAGATACTGCTCAACTAAGAGAACTAAGCAACCACACAATACATAATGCTTCTGTATTTCAGGATGAAGATAGTATTAGCGTTGCTATCCTTGTTTATTCTTTATCTAAGATAATCGAAAGAATGAAGGACATAGATTATAATTTTATTTTAAGACTACTAGAGAAAGCAAATGACGCCCTTAAGAAATACAAGTTTAACAAATTTAGAAAGACTATAAAGAGGTTGTTTAGTTTTATCTCAAGTATGGACAACAAACTAAAACTCTACATAGGGGAAGTTATACTCCAGGCTCAGATAAAGAAGGGAAGCAAGTTATATGCTCATGGAATTTCATCTGCAAGGGCTGCTGAAATGTTGGGCATATCGCAATGGGAGCTAATGAGTTATATAGGCAAAACAAGATTAACAGATGTTTATGTTGGAATCAACGCCAAGGAGAGATTAGAATATGCAAGGAGTCTATTCAAATGAGCTCTATTGTTTTTGATAGTGGGCCGATTATAAGCCTTACCACAAATAACCTTTTATGGATTTTGGAAAAACTCAGGGAAAAATACAACGGCAATTTCTATATCAGCAATGCTGTTAGAGAGGAGCTTATTGAAAAGCCATTGAAAATAAGGAGATTCAAATTTGAAGCATTACAGGTCTTGGATGTTATTAGGAGAAATATATTACAAATCTACGATAATAAGGAGCTAATAAATGAAACAAAATATCTACTAAACCTAGCAAACAATTGCTTTATTGCAAAAGGCAACCCAATCCAAATTGTGCATTTTGCAGAAATGAGCGGACTTGCAATTTCAATATTGAATGAAACAGAAGCCTTCGTTGTTGATGAAAGGAATACAAGATTATTAATAGAGGAACCAAAGAAACTTTTAGATATACTAAGAAAGAAGCTACACACAAATGTTTCATTGGACTCTAACAAACTAAGGGAATTTACAAATATTACAAAAAACATTAGACTTATAAGGTCAGTTGAGCTAGTAACGGTTGCGTATGAACTTGGTTTTCTTGATAGATATGTCCAAAACACCCCAAATCTAAGAAAAACATTGTTAGAGGGACTATTATGGGGTGTTAAGTTGAATGGATGTTCAGTTTCTGATAAAGAGATTAATCAGATTATCAAGATAGAGGGACTATAATCAAACAAACTTAAACAAAACACAAGTTTTAAATAAACTTTTTAATTAGTTTTTTTGTGTGATAAAGGGGCAAGTTATTTCTGGAGAATTTGGAAAGATTTTGGTCAGACAAAAATCTGGTCAGAATATAGAACTAGGTGAACTCCTTGTTGCTGATGTTGGCAATTCAAAGGCATTGTTACAAGTTACTTCTTTGCTTTATGGAAGCCAGATTTCACAACAGAATCTTGAACTTATAGCAGGAATGTTTCTAGAAGAGGGAGATGAAATGGAGCTTATGGATGCTAAGCTTAAGAATTATAACCTTGCTGTCTTAAAGAATCTAATAACAATAGGAAAGGATGGAGTAAAAGTCTCTAAGGGCCTACCTAATTTTTTCTCTTCTATTAGAGAAATATCTAAAGAAGATTTGAATTTTCTTGTTAAGCCAAAGAATCCATTGTTTATTGGTAATCTAAGAAGTGGAAGTAAGGTATTAGATGTCCCAATCTACATAGATGGTGAGGAGGCATTCTCCCACCACATCTTGGTACCTGCACAAACAGGAAGAGGAAAATCAAATCTTTGTTCTGTTATACTATGGGATAGTTTGGATAAAGACTATTGTGGAGTTCTTGTTTTAGACCCACACGACGAATACTATGGAAGAAACAAACTTGGTCTGAAGGACCATCCACTTAATGATAGGGTAGTCTATTATACACCAAAGAATGTTCCACCTGGCTGTAGGACATTGAAGATTAATTTAGAATTAATTAAACCCTCCCACTTTAATGGAGTTGTTGATTGGAGTGACCCACAACTACAGGCATTAAGTGCCTATTATAGAGAGTATGGAAAAAAATGGATTGAAGCCATCATATTAGACAAACCACTAAAAGTTAACTTCCACGAAGGTACTATCTCTGTTATTAAGAGGAGAATTACTAGCTTACTTGACTTGGACTTTGATGGTCAACAATTATTCTGCAATGGAGTCTTTGATTTGAATGCTGGTGAAAGCTGTATTAGTGACATCTGCAAGGAACTAGAAGAAAGTAAACTTGTGATAATAGATACATCCAATTTCTCTGGTCCAGTAGAAATATTGATAGGAAGCTTGATTGTTAATGAGGTTTTCAACAGATATAAATCCTACAAATTCAATGGACTATTAAAAAATAAACCAGTTATCTCAATAGTCATTGAAGAGGCACCAAGGGTTTTAGGAAAAGAGGTTTTGGAAAAAGGACCAAACATATTTTCTACTATTGCTAGGGAAGGAAGAAAATTCAAAATAGGTTTATTTGCCATCACACAACTACCTTCGCTTATCCCAAGGCAGATTTTGGCAAATATAAACACAAAAATAATTCTTGGTATAGAAATGGGACCAGAGAGAGAGGCAATAATACAAAGCTCAGCACAAGACTTGAGCGATGATGATAGGAATATAGCAAGTTTAGATAAAGGAGAGGCAATTATCAGTTCAACATTTGTCAAATTCGCTATTCCCATTAAGATTCCATTATTTAAGGATTTTGTGAACTTAGGGATGAAAAATAAAATAAAGAGGTCATTTGATGGTATATCTTTCTTAATTTGATAGAATTACTTTTTTCTGAACAGATTATAAAATAGTAATAACAAGACTATCGAGATTATTGTCTTAAATACTAATTCAATACCTAATAATTGCTTCTCTATCATCAAACCGCTTATGGCCGCCCCTGTTATTCCTCCAGAAACAAAAATCTTAAGTGCTTCTGGGGTGGAGAGAAACCCAATTACAATTCCAAGCAAGCTTGCTATTGCTATCTTGTTTAAATCAAACTGAATGTTTCTAAGATTCCTATTAAAGAAGTCAAGCATCTGTTTGTTTAACTCCTCTCTCCTTGTTGTGATGATGTTGTGGTCAGCTCCTTCTATCTTATTTAAACTTGCTGTTTTGATAAATCTACATGTATTTTCCATATGTCTTACAGGTATAACTCTATCTTTTGTTCCCTCTATGAAGAGAACTGGAACCTTTATATTTGAGAGCTGTTTTATATTTTGTTTCTTAAAGTTTATTGAGTATTCCATCATCTGGGATATGCAATGGTTTAATGCTTCAATACTTTTTCTCTTTTCATCATCTTTCCTTCTTGTTATCTTGTGGATAACATACTTTATCTTATAGATAAAATATAGCTTTATCGGCATCTTATAACTTGTGCTTATCAATACCATGCTATTTATTCTATGAGGGTATATATTATAATATAATATTGAAACAACACCACCAAAGCTGTAGCCTATTGGTACTATCTTGTTTATTTTTTCCTTTCTTAGGATGTGTTCTATGTCATGAGCAAAATGATGTAAAAAATATGCATCTCTATGCTGGGGCTTATCAGAAATTCCATGCCCCCTTAAATCAGGAGCAATTAAAGAAAAGCCAGCCTTTGATAAAATCTTAATTTCTTCTTCCCATATTTTACTGCTTGATCCAACCCCATGAATAAGCATAAGATACGGCTGTCCTTTCTTTATAATTTTATAATATATCTTAGTTCCATCAAATGATATAACTGATTTCAACATTAGATTGAAAATAAACAAAGGGATATATAAATTTTTTTAAAGTAACTAAAATATAGACCTAATCCATTGGATTAATTTATCAAAAAAACTTTCAAATTTACATCTGTTTCTTATACACCTATTGGAATAGCACTCATAATCATAATTGCAAGATTCTTTTATTGCTTTTTGCACTTCCATTGAACCATTTGTATTACAGAATAAGTTATTAACTCTTGAGCCGATAGAAAAACAAACTCCATTATAGTCGCACCCCGCAGTTCTATTATTCAAACACCTTTTTGGATTCCCAGAACATACATCCTTAGTACATGCATTCCCATCATCACAATCAATATCAGATAAGCACTCGTCACAATCAGTATCATCTTCAAATGTGCAATTCTCAGGACAATAGCCATCTCCTGACAAGCACCAATCAATTAGTATATGATTGCATCTCTTAGGAGTTCCTGAACAGACATCCTTTGTAGCTGTATTGTTATCATCACACTCTGAATCATTTACACATAATACTATTTTGCTTTCATTTTTACTCTCTTTTATACAATCATTATCGTTTTGAAGCGTACATCTCTTTGGACAACAACCATCATTGTTTTTGCACCAAAGTATTAGCTTGTGGTGGCATATAAGCGGGTCTCCATCACAATAGTCAATCGTACATGCATTTCCGTCATCACAATCAGAATTTGTTGAACAACTTCCACAATCAATACAAGACAATCCTGCCTTAAAGCAGAACTGAACTTGGGCAACATTACCAATCTTTTCAATATCATCAATTCTTATTAGTGAAGCATCCATGAAGATATAGTAATCTGTCTTTTCCATCTCTTTTGTTGTTTCTCCATTGACCTTAAATTTTACTATAGCTTTTCCTGTAGAATCATCATAGTCCAAGAATGTTATATTATAGTCTTTGTTGTTTATCTCGTAACTTTTTGTGTTGCTCTCATTTATCTCTCCAGTGATATCACAATCTGCATATATAGAAGATGATAAAAATGTAACTAAAAAAAAGAGAAGCAATATAAACAAAACCTCTTTTTTCATTTTGTTCTCGTTGCTTCTTTCAGTTTTTTTGTGTATTCTTCGATTCTCTTTAGCATTAGTTTTTTATTTTTAAGATTCTTTTCTATTATTTTGACAATTGCAGAACCGATAATTGCACAATCTGCTCCAGCCTTGCAAATAGCCCTTACATGCTCTGGTTTTGATATTCCAAAGCCAACACACAAAGGTAATTTCGTGTGTGACCTAACCCGCATTATGAGTTCTAATGTACTTCTTTGGAGTTCTTTTCTTGCTCCCGTAACCCCAAGTCTTGAAACAATATAAACAAAACCTCTTGTATTTTTTACAATCTTCTTTAGTCTTTCTTTTTCTGTTAATGGACTTACTATAAAAACACTACTAACTTTATTTTTTCTTGCTTCTCTTATTATCTCCCCTGCTTCCTCAATTGGCACATCTGCTGCTAGAACAGAATCAACGCCAGTAGATTTACATTCCCTATAGAATCTTGCTATGCCTCTCTGGTATATCAAATTATAATAAACAAGCAAGCCTATTGGCATTTGTGTAAATTTCCTTATGTCCTTTATGAATCTAAATGCAATATCTGTGTTTATGCCTTTCTTTAGGGCTCTAACATCTGCTGATTGTATAGTGGGTCCATCCGCTATTGGATCAGAAAATGGAATACCAAGTTCAAGCATATCGGCATATTTACTTAGCCTCTTAACTATCTGCAAACTTGTTTTATAGTCAGGGTCACCTATAACCACAAATGGCATTAGTGCTTTTTCTCCTTTCTTTCTTAGCTTTCTGAATGTATCTTTTATCCTATCCATCATTTAATCTTTTATCCTATAATAAGTTATAAATCTTTCTATTTATAAAAAAGTTTAAATACTATTACCCTTTAGTTCTTTTTAAACCCTACCCAGCGATAAAGATGAAACAAAAATCTATCATAGCAGGCCTTATTCTTATGTTTGCCATAGTGATGCTGGCTTTCTTTATATACCTTGACTCCAAGGCAACAACAATTGATGCACAAGGAGAGTCAGTTATAGAAGAAATGCCAGATAGGGTTGTAGTCTATTTTAATATTGAAGCCAAACATCTCTCTGCGCAAGTGGCTAAAGACAGGGTTGCAGAGATTGTAAATAATGTAACAAATGCTTTATATTCTGCAGGGATTAATAAGGAACAGATAACAACTCAAAACTATAACATATATCCAAATTGGGTTTGGAAAGATAATGAAAGAAAACAGGAAGGATATATTGCCAGGCAAGGTTTAAGGGTTGAATCTGAAAAATTTGACAAGGCTGGAGAGATTATTGATTTAGGAGTTGATAACGGTGCCCTGGTTAGTCACATCAATTTTGAGCTAAGTAAGGACAAACAAAATGAACTAAAGGCTAAAGCCCTAAAAAAAGCAACAGAAGATGCGAAACTTAAAGCAGAAGGCATTGCTGTTGCTTTAGGAAAAAAGCTTGGTAGGGTTGTAGAAGTCAGAACAACCAATTTTAATTATTATCCTTACCCTCTTGTTAGGTCAGTAGAACACACAGAGGAAGCAAAAGAAGCCACCACAAATATCCAACCAAAGAAGATTGAAATTAGAGCTTCTGTAAGTGTAAAGTTTAAAGTTCGTTAAATATACTCTGATTTATTTCTATTTCATAAGAACAAAATTAAATAAAAAACAAAACAATATAACCACTTTAATCAACTCATTCACTTACAATTTGCTTCGAAAGTTTAATAAAGTTCCATTTTGTCTTTGTGTTATAATGTTCCGTTTGAATATTAAAGACAAAGTTAAAGTTTGTGGCAAGAAAGGTGAAAGATTATATTGCCCCCTCATCGCATCCCTCATAAGTTACTTTTACTAGACCTATTATTAATGAATCTTGCTATTATCATAAAGCAAACTTTTCCTCACAAGAAATATACTACTTTAAATATAGACACCCCTAGTTGAATATATTATCTTAACACTCTAAGATAAATGGTACAATAAAATAGTAAAATATATAAATCTCTCCTGTTCTTGTCTTTTAAGAAAAAAAGGTGTTTGAATGGTAGTTAATCTTTTTAAAAAATTTATAAACAAGGTTCTTAGGAACATATTCAAGAAGAAAAAGCATCTAAAGCTAGGGTTATATGGCCCACCCAATGGTGGAAAAACCACACTAGCTAATAGGATATGCCAAGACTGGTTAGGGGAAGATATGGGTTCTGTTTCTAATATTGCTCATGAAACAAGGGAAATACAAATCAAAGAACAAATTAATATCAAATCAAAAGGGAAAGAACTTTCTTTTAATCTAGTAGACACCCCTGGGATAGCAACAAAAGTCGACTATGAAGATTTTATGAAAGCAGGTCTAAAAGAGAAGGAAGCAAAACAAAGAGCAAAGGAGGCAACAAAAGGAGTAATAGATGCTATAAAATGGCTTGATGAAATGGATGCAGTTGTTGTTGTTTTAGATTCAACGAAAGATCCATACTCACAAGTTAATATAACCATAATAGGTAATTTACAAGCAAGAGATATACCTGTATTAATAGTTGGAAACAAGATTGATTTAAAAAAATCAAAAATCAAGAAGATTCAAGCAGCGTTTCCCCAGTATAATGTTATAGGTATATCAGCAAAATACGGACATAACATGGACAAGTTTTATGAAGGCTTATTTGCCCTAGTTGGATAAAAAAGAGGTAGCAAAAATGTTAACATTCCAATTTGTTCCATATTCAAAAATAGAAGACCTTGGTTCAGCGAGAAGGGTTCATATGCTCTTAGACCTAGTAAAGCAAAATAAGATAGTGATACTAGAAGGGCGACTAAAAAAAGAAGAAGAGAAAGACTTAATAGAAATAACTATGGAAGAGATTAATGAAAGATTTAAAGGAATAGAACTTGCAGTTATTTCACCAGATAAAAAGAAAGGTGGTTTTTTTAAATCAATGAAATCAAATCTGATTAATACGCTCCTAGGTGATAGGAGTGGATTTACAATAATAGGGCCTGCTACAATTGTAAAACAAATTAAAAAAGACCCAGATAAGATAGAACTACTAACTAGAGAGGTTAAGAAAAAGAAAAGAAAATAAAAAATGCCTCATCAATGTGTTGTATGCAATACTATCTATGATGACGGAGCATCAGAGATAATAACAGGTTGTAAGTGTGGGGGAAGACTCTTTTTCTATATAAGAAAGGAGAAATTAGAAGAAGCAAAGAAACTTCAAGAAAGCATAAAACTCACAAGGAAGGAAAGAGAACAGATGGAAAAGGATGTGTTTGAGATAGTTGGTTCTGACATTGAAAATGATAAACCAATAGTCCTAGACTTGGAGTCAATTAGAGTTCTAAAACCAGGCAAATATGAACTAGACCTAGTCCATCTGTTCAAAGGAGAGCCGTTAGTCTTTAAGCTTGAAGAAGGAAAATATATGATAGACCTTATAGACAGTTTTAAGCAATACAGCAGAAAGAAGAAACAAGATTAAATCTAGGTGGTTATTTACTTGCTATTATTTCAATTACATCTCTATTCTTAAGCTTATGTTCCTTGCCTATAATCTGTTTTGTTTTTAAATCTACTGCCCTGACAAAATTATCACCTATTTCTGTGTGAATTTTATAAGCAAACTCCAAGGCAGTTGTTCCGTCTTTGACTAGTAAACAGTCAGGTAACACATTTCCATCCTTATCCTGCAGATGTGAATTGGCTACAGGATAAACAGCTATATACCCTAGCAGATTGAAAACCATGTTATCTAGGACCTGTTGTACTCCTGTATTGCCAAACCCCTCCAAAACATTCTCTTTAATGAATTTTAAACCACCTTTTTGTTTGTCATTTAATCTACTATCATCAAGAATAGTAAAATTGCTTTCTCCTGGAATATATTCTACAAGCCCATGCTTTGCAGCTTCTTTTAATGCTAATTCACTTTCAGCAGAACAAGGAATTAGGATATGGTCGGGAAATTTCTCTTTAAGTCTTTCAAGATTTTGTTTGGCCCCCTTTACATCTATCTTATTACAGGCAATTATCATTGGTTTTGTTATCCTTCTAAGTTCTGTAGCAATCTCTTTTAGTACTCTCTCATCCCATTCTTCTATGTCGTCACTTAGCCCAAGTTTTGTAATAACCTCTTCTATAATCTTCTCATTTACACCTAGCCCAGTAAGGTGTTTGGCTAAAGCCTTGTTTACATTCTCTCTCTCTTGTTTTGTTTGTTTAACAAATGGCTCCCATCCTTTTTTTATCAGCCTTAAGTACCACATGTCTAATTCATATTCTAGGAATATTATATCCTTGGCAGGATCATATTCTCCAGGCCTGACTACCTCTCCGTTCTCATTTGTACTTCCAGAGATATCAAGAATATGGATTAGAGCATCAGCCTGTCTTAAATCATCAAGAAACTGGTTGCCCATCCCTTTACCTTCATGAGCTTCAGGGACTAGACCTGCGACATCAAGTAATTGAATAGGAACAAATCTGTTGTTCTTTAAACAATAACCATGTTTTGGTTGGCATTTCACATTAAAATCCTTGTCAACACATTCAATCCTTACAAAACCAACACCGGAATTTGGCTTAATTGTAACAAATGGATGGTTTGCTATCTCTACTTCAGCTAAAGTAGCAGCCTTAAAGAAAGTACTCTTACCAACATTTGTTTTCCCGACAACACCAATTAACATCCTGTACCACGACATAATTATTCTATCAGATTATAAAAACCTTTCTCTCTGGCTATACAAATAAAATAAAACGAAAATTTTATATAAACACGTCCTCATATTCTAAACTATGGAAGAAATCAAACTTCCAGAGACAAAAGTAAAATTCAAGGATGTTTTTAATCTGAAGAACCTCTATGTAATGATGCACGAATACCTTGTAGAAGAAAAATGGTATGGGGAGGAAGGTTATCCTGCTGGAGCAGATGTAAGCAAAGCACACAGATATATAGAAACACTATACCTAGAAAAATACTGCCAGAGAGGTCTTCATCAAGGTGGTAAAGAACTGTGGATATACTGGCGTCTATTTAAAAAACCAGAAGGAAAATATTCCGGATATATAAGATACAGATTGAATATAGATTTTCATGGCGTATATATACAAAATAGAGAGATAATGCATCATGGTAAAAAAATTAAGGCTCAATGGGGCGAATTAGAACTCTTCTTTAATGCCGCTGTCCAATTAGATTATAGGAATGAATGGAAGAATCATTGGCTATTAAAACATTTTGTAGATTTATACAATAAGAGGATAATGAGCCAAGAGGTAGAGAAGCATGAAAAACAGCTATGGAGAGAAGTATATAGGCTCACTAGCGTTATAAAACGTTATCTTGATATGCGTGTCTTTATACCTACGCCAGAACCATTCCATCCAAAACTATATGGCATAGGAACATAATCTTTTTAAAAAAATATAAATTCTTTAAATCAAAACTGGAATCATGCCTCCGTAGCATAGTAGCTATTGCGGCAGACTTGTAATCTGCAGGTCGAGGGTGCAAATCCCTCCGGAGGCTTTTTTGTTTTGAGGTGAGAACAATGAACTTAATCTTCTTAGGACCACCTGGTGTAGGGAAAGGAACAGTTGCGAAATTGTTATTGAAGGATTTAGCTATTCCTCAAATCTCTACGGGGGATTTGCTAAGGGAAGCAGTGAAGGAGAATTCTCCATTAGGAAAAGAGGCAAAATCATATATGGATTCTGGCAAACTTGTTCCAGACAACCTAGTTATAGATTTAATAAAAAAGAGAATCTCAAATGAGGACTGCAAAAAAGGGTTTATTCTAGATGGTTTTCCAAGGACAATACCTCAAGCAGAATCTTTGGAAATAAATAACATCAAAATAGACAAGGTCCTAAACTTCATAGCATCTAAAAAAACAATAATAGAAAGGCTTTCTGGAAGGAGAATCTGTAAAAATTGTAATGCTATATACCATATAAAGAATATACCTCCAAAAAAAGAAGGAGTCTGTGATAAATGTGGTGGCAAGCTTATTCAAAGGGATGATGACAAACCTGAAGCAATAGAGCGTAGATTAGAAGTTTATAAAAAACAAACAGAACCCTTAATAGAATATTACAAAAAGAAAGGAATTCTTGTTGATATAGACACAGAGAGACCATTGCCTAATATATTAAATGATGTCCTAAATGCTGTTAAATAGATACTTAATAGCTTCAGTTGCATAACATCCCTTCTTCAAAAAGAAACTAATTCTCAACCAATTTTCACCCTCTTCTAGGACCTTAAGTTCTTTAACTTCAAAGAATAAATCCCTTTCTGTTCCATATTCACTAAGCTCTGGCATTCTAGGAAGAATAAAGTCTCTAAGATGTATCTTCTCTTTTTTTAAAATCTTGTTTATTATATCTTGTAATTTCCTATTATACTTTTCAAGTTCTGTACCAAAACCAACAACAGGAATCTTTTCGTTTTTCTTGATATCAAGTTTAAGATACTTTCTAATAGTTTCGTTAAATATATAACTTTGATAACTATGCACATAAAGCTTCAATATTTTTTTATTTATCTTCCTTAATGCACCAATGTAGTCATTTTCTATGATATCAAGCCCGAGCAACATAGTTGCTTTTTCAAAATTCCTCTTTATGATTGCCTTCCCAACTTCAACATTCTTACTAGAGAATCTCTGTTCACCAAAATAATTCGGTATTAGGATATTTTTTTTCTTTATATTACTCTTAAAACTTCTAATCTCATCTTCGTTTAAACCCCGAATAGTTATAACGAACCTATTCCCTTCTAAGTCTCCAAGAGAAATCGGTTTATCACCATAACCTAAAAATTTAATTTCTATGCCTTCTAGTCTTATTCTTTCTATATTCTCTTTTTTTACATTTTCTACAGAAACAAATTGCTCTGTTATAGCGAATTTGTCCTTATTTCCTGCAAACCCAAATCTTGTATGTACTATATTTAATGCTCTAGCAATTTTCTCAATAGCATCTATCGTATTGTAATTTACTTTTTTTAATAAAAAGTAAAGATACCTCCCTCTATTTCTTACCTCAATGTCCATTACCTCCTTTACAATAAAGTCTTCTGGTTTTTCTTTTACTTTCATAATTCTTAAAAAAGGAAAGTTATTTAAAATAATTTCTATCCTCAAAAAATATGCGCCTGTAGCTCAGTTTGGATACCTTGCTTAGGGCCAAAAAGAGCGAAAGAATAATATCCGCCAATGCCTCCTAAGCATTAGGTCCGGGGTTCAAATCCTCGCAGGCGCGTTTTTAGTTCTTTTAATTTTTTTAGTTGGATTATTTTCTACAAAAAATATAAGAATAAAACTCAAAAAGAAGAATCCTCAAACCCCAACTCAGGACTTTGATTTCCTATTTCTCCTCCAAAGCAGCCTGAGCAGCTGCTAATCTTGCAATAGGCACCCTGTACGGACTGCAACTAACATCATTTAAGCCGATGTTATGGCAGAACTTTACACTTTCAGGTTCACCTCCATGTTCCCCACAAATTCCAATCTCTACCTTGGGATTGACTTTCCTTGCTTTTTCAATGCAAATCCGCATCAACTTTCCAACACCCTCCTGATCTATGCTTTGGAATGGGTCCCTTTCATATATCCCTTTTTCAACATATTGTTTCAAGAACTTACCAGCATCATCTCTACTAAATCCACAAGTCATCTGCGTTAAATCATTCGTTCCAAAACTCATAAAATCAACTTCTTTGGCAATTTCATCTGCTGTTATAGCAGCCCTGGGAACCTCAATCATAGTTCCTACCCAGTAATCTTTGCCTCTCTTTAGTCCTAAATCATTAGCTACACCCTCAATAATCTCTTTTATAATCAAAAACTCTTTAACATTACCAACTAAAGGAACCTCTATCTGTGGCAAAGCCTTAATACCCTCTTTCCTACACTCAATGGTAGCCTCAAAAATAGCTCTCACTTGCATCTCACTAATCTCCGGATACTTAACACCTAATCTGCAACCTCTGAATCCAAGCATAGGGTTAAATTCATGCAGGTTACTAAGCGTTTCCCTAATCTTTTCTTCACTGATATTCATTTCCTTAGCCATTTCTTTTATTTCTTCATCTTCCTTAGGTAAAAATTCGTGTAATGGAGGATCTAGCAATCTAATAATAACTGGCAATCCATCCATAACCTTGAATATTCCCTTGAAATCTTCTCTCTGCATAGGTTCTATCTTGGCTAAAGCTTTTTTTCTTCCTTCTAGGTCTTCTGCTAGAATCATCTCCCTAACAGCCTTTATCCTGTCTCCCTCAAAGAACATATGTTCTGTTCTGCATAGTCCGATTCCTTCTGCTCCAAATTCTCTTGCTATTTTGCTATCATGGGGCGTATCAGCATTTGCCTTGACCTTTAGCTTTCTAAACTTGTCAGCCCAACCCATCAATGTAGCGAAGTCTCCACTCAACTCAGGATCCACAACAGGAACCTCCCCTTTGATTACTTCTCCTGTAGCCCCATCTAGTGTAATATAATCACCTTCATGTAATTCTATACCTCCGATTTTACAACTCTTATTCTTCTCATCAATCAGAGCATCAGCACAACCTGCAACACAAGGCTTGCCCATGCCTCTTGCCACAACAGCAGCGTGTGAAGTCATACCCCCTCTTGATGTTAATATTCCTTGTGCAGCATTTATTCCTTCTATGTCTTCAGGTGATGTTTCAGTTCTTACTAGGATTACCTTTTCACCACTTTGTGCAAGCTCCTGGGCCCTCTCAGCATTAAAGACAATCTTACCTACTGCTGCACCAGGTGAAGCAGGCAACCCTTTGCCTATGATAGTTGCTTTCTCTTTTGCAACAGGATCTAGTCTTTTGTGCAAGAGCTGATCCAATTGTTTTGCATCTATCCTTAAAACAGCTGTTTTCTCATCAATTAATCCCTCTCTTACCATATCAACAGCTATCTTCAGGGCTGCAACCGCTGTCCTCTTACCTGTTCTTGTTTGTAGGATATACAACTTCTCCTCTTGTATTGTAAATTCCATATCTTGCATGTCTTTATAGTGTTTTTCAACCTTCTTATATATCTTTATAAGTTCATCATAAACCTTCGGCATCTGTTTTTTTAGCTCTTCAATGTGCTTTGGAGTTCTTATACCAGCCACAATATCTTCACCCTGGGCGTTAGTAAGATATTCTCCATAGAGCTTGTTCTCTCCCGTGGAAGGATTCCTTGTGAACAAGACACCTGTTCCTGAGGTTTCACCCATATTCCCGAATACCATTGTCTGTACATTAACAGCAGTTCCCAACAGACCAGTGATATTATGTATCCTCCTGTAGGCAATAGCCCTTTTATTATTCCAGCTACCAAAGACAGCATCAATTGCCATCTTCAGCTGTTCCTTAGGGTCTTCTGGAAATAATCTTCCAGCGTGTTTCTTAATAACATTTTTATATTCTTCACAAATTTTCTTCCAATCCTCTGCTTCTAGGTCAATATCATATTCCACGCCTTTTGTTTCCTTTACCTTATCAAGAACCTCTTCAAAATATTTGTGCTCAACACCCATAACAACATCTCCAAACATGCATATAAACCTTCTGTAGGCATCATATGCAAATCTTTCATCGCCAGTTTTTTTAGCTAAACCTAAAACAGACTTATCATTTAGACCCAAGTTAAGCACAGTATCCATCATTCCAGGCATAGAAACAGCAGCCCCAGACCTTACGCTAACTAATAATGGATTTTCAGGATCTCCTAATTTTGCGTTCATCTTCTTCTCTAGCTCTGCTAGTTTCTTTTCAACCTGTTCCCACATACCATCAGGATATTTTCTACCGAGCTTGTAATATTCAGCGCATGCTTCAGTGGTTATAGTAAACCCTGGAGGAACAGGGATACCTATTCTTGTCATCTCAGCAAGATTTGCTCCTTTTCCTCCTAGCAAGTCCTTTAGTTCTTTTTTTCCCTCTTCAAAGGAATATACCCATTTTTTTACCATATTAACAACCTCCTATTCATATTTTGACTAAATTCTATTTTTACAAATAAAAGATAAAACCTAAGAGAGGGAATTCCCATTTTATTTATAAATTTTATTACCTTCCTGCCAATAAAAATGTACCTCCTTATAAGAAAGTAAAAAAGTTTGGAATATTATCACCTTAGAAATAATAGCAAAAAATTTAAGCTGAACTATAAACCCCTTAGGCTATGGACTTATCAAGAATAGGTGAGTTTGGAATAATAAAAAGGATAACAAAAAAGCCAATTGACAAAAACATACTCATAGGCATTGGTGATGACACAGCAATAATCAAACTTAAAAACAAACTTCTGGCTCTAACAGCTGATACACTAGTAGAAGGCGATCATTTTTCCCTTGACTATTTCACACCAGAGCAAGTAGGTAAAAAAGCAATAGAAATCAATGTTTCTGATATAGGTTCAATGGGAGGAATCCCGAAATATGCCTTAGTTTCTCTAGTGTTACCAAGAAATACCGATGTCAAGATAGTAGATGCAATTTATAGGGGAATTTGGCAAACCTGTAAGAAATACAAGCTTGAAGTCGTTGGAGGGAATATAACCCATGGAAAGCAACTAGTAATTGATGTTTCAATGCTTGGAGAAGTAAAAAAAGAGAATCTTTGTCTAAGAAGCACAGCAAAACCAGGAGACTTCATATTGGTAACAGGTCCCCTTGGAACATCAACAGCAGGGTTAAATCTTTTACTAAAAAATATTGGTAATTATAATAAAGTCAGAAAAGCTCACTTGGAGCCAGAAGCAAGTCTGTATAAAGTTAAACCCTTTTTGAGATATATCAATGCAATGATTGATGTTTCTGATGGCTTGGCTTCAGAGGTCCAACATATATGTGAACAAAGTAAAGTAGGTGCAGTAATTTTTAAAGACAACATCCCAATATTAGAAGAAACAAGAAAAGCAGCAGAATTGCTCAATGCAAATCCAATAGATTACGCCTTATATGGTGGAGAAGATTTTGAGTTAGTTTTTACTGTTTCAGAAAAAAATCTTTCCAAAGTAAAAGGGTTCCTTATTGGAGAAATAAGAAGAAAAAAAGGAGTTTATCTTTATTCTAATGGAAAAGAAAGATTAATAAAAAAACATGGCTATGACCACTTTCTTTGATTGGTCTTAACCACAACTCCCTGATTTTGGGCCACTAGAGACTGAAGCGCCAGTTATCTTATTGCCACAGATGTCTGGTCTACTCTCAAAACCACAGCAAATAAGATTTTTCAATTTATTTGGGTCCCATCTATAGTCCTGCATCTCAAGTCTTATACCATTTAATATAAGTGACTCAGAGCCCCTCACTCCAAACTTCGCCATCTCCTCTTTCTCAGCTCTCATTAACTCCACACCTTCTTCCTCTTGGCAATTCTCTATCTTGTTAATATCATCTAGATTATCACTACATTCATTCCAACAGTCATCCACATTCCTACTATTGCACTTACTGATTATACATCTGATATAGTCCCAATAATTTTCATTTTCGTACTTCCAAATACACTTTTGTCTCATATCCTCATGTAATTCCTGAACACCATGCATAGAACACACATCCTCTTCACAATAATTGTCCTCGCTACCAGCGTAAAGACTTTTATCATAAATAACATAGTGGGGTTCAAAATCTATCTCAGAACCAAACTCTTTGACTACTGGTTCCACTATTTTAGTTGCTTCTTGCCCATAAGGACAGAAACTCATTATAAACATCTTGAATTCTGGCTTTTCTTCTTTTTTGAATTTATCACATTTCTCCTTTAGGGCATCTTCTTCCAATTCTTTTATCTCATCACAAACTTCCTGTTTGCCTGTAGCATCACATAGGGTTTTAACCAAAGATACCTTATCACTGATTGCCGAAACTCTAACAACACCATTTGTCACAAGAACAAATCCAGGAACCCTAACTGGCTGGAAATACTTAGACTTACTAAACTTTAAACCAGCTTTTTTAGCATATTCTTTTGCAATAGGTTCCATCTCATCACAAGCGGTTGTGCATCCATCGGAATTCATAAAGATAAACTCATCATTTCCCATGCTAATCTTACCAGTCTTACTAGAATCCCTATTCCTAAAACCACCAGTAGCTATGGATATAATAAAAAGCACTCCAAGAAGAATGCTAATTCCCATCCATAGTGTTGACTTCTTAAACTTGAAACTTCTTTTTTTTGCTTTTTCTTTATTCTCTTCCTTATCCTCCATGATTGACCACCCCAACAAATTAAGAACAGAAAATCTAACTTTCTTTTTAAATCTTATTAATTTATAGCTCTTTTGCACTCATCTGCAAACCTCTTTAGATTTTCTTTACTTGTTTCTCCAATAAAAGATTTTTTATTAGCAGGGCATATAAATTGTGGCACATAACCACTAATTAATTCACTAAAGCACTCCTTAACATTTGTTATTTCTTTACTAGAAGATTCCGCCCAATAAAATCCATATCCTTCTTTTTCTAAATCCCTGACTATAGGCATCATCCTTCTACAATGGGGGCAGTAGCTAGAATGTAAAAATATTACATTGCTTTCAGGAGCGTATTTTGAGAAACAGGAATTATTTTTATTTGTAATGTACCCACCTACTCTATTAGTGTTTAGGCCTGCCATATTAGTATTTAGGCTAAACTTATTCTCACTATATTTCATCTCTTTAGGAAAAAACCTATTTATGCTAACAATAAAAGTGGCAAGAATAAATATGATAATAACTAAGACTATGCTAATAAGGGTTTTCTTCTTCTTTAGCATAGCTAAAAGAAAACCTTGAATCCTTTATAAAGACTTCTATCTATTCGTTCCGTTCAAGTTAAGGATGTTCAATAGCGGATGTTTAGAATAGGCTGTTTTTAACATCGGAATTCCTGTTAAACTCGTTTTCGGTTACGAAGTTCCGAAAACCTGCGTCCGCAGAGTAAAATTTCAATTTCCAATCAATTCGACCGCAGGGAGTGTATATGTGGGTAGCACTGGGGAGTTCCGTTCCTTCAAGCTCGTAAGAGCCTTAGAGAACAAGTATCTAGGGGAGTTCTTTTCATCAAAGCCGAAGGCTTATCTAGTCTCACTAAAAAGGGGGAGTTTTGAATTTTAAGATTAAAAAAGAAACATTTATAAATACGTTTAGATATATTTCAGTAAAAACTGAAATTTGAGAAAAAATGGTGCGAAACTTAGCAAAAACAGAAAAGGAGTTCATTGATAGGACAGGAAAGATCTCAAAACAGTGGGGTCTAGGAGAACCTGCTGGTAGAGTATGGGCTACTCTTTTGTTTGCAGATACTCCTCTTTCTCAGAGAGAAATAGCAGAAAAAACAAATTATAGTTTAAGTTTAGTTAGTCCTAGTTTGAAGATTCTTGAAAAATTAAACATGGTAAGATCAATTAGGGGGAAAGGCAAGGAAAAATTGTATGAACTTGCTGTTTCATTTATTGAAGCGTTTAATGAGTTAATCAAAAGATTTTTGGAACAAGATGTTAAACCTTTAATTGAGACATTGGAAGAAGTAAAAGAATTGGGCAATACTAGTAGAATGAATAAACTGAAAAGATTAATTCAGGAATATAAACGATTAGAGATGTATCTTACTTTGTTTACCAAGATAATGCTTATGAAAAAGGCGACTGCTGAAAAGGTCAGGAAGATTATAAGCTAAAATTATTTTTTTAGCATTTAAATTTCATAAAAAACTGAAAAAAGTTAAAAACAAAAAAACAGGATGTAAATAATATGGTTTTAAACAAAGAAAAAATGATTTCCAATTTTACAAAAGTAATTATTAGTAATAAAATGGCGAGAAATCTGGCTTCTAAACAATTTGAAAAAATGCTCTATAAAAATATGGTTGAGAAAGGCAACCCCTTATATTCAAAAAATGCAAGGATTGATAGGTTTAATGGTGTAAAAGCTATGTATCTTTCATTTCTTAAGAATCTCAATAAGGGGATTATTTCTAAAAGAGTAGCAAAAAGGCTTATTGAGACTTTAGTTGAGCAAGTATTTTTTCAAGACGAGCGTAGAAGAAACGCCATAGTGTCGTTTGAAAAAAAGCATGGTTTGAACCCTCCTCTTTTTATTACGCTTAGTCCTACAAAAAGGTGCAATCTTCATTGCATAGGCTGTTATGCTTCTTCAACAGCAAAAGCTACTGAAACATTGGATTGGACCACAGTTGATAGAATAATGACTGAATTACATGATGAAATGGGGATGCGATTTTTTGTTATTTCTGGTGGAGAGCCGTTAATGTACAAAAGCGAAGGAAAAACCATATTGGATTTACCTAAGAAATGGAAAGATAGTTTCTTTTTAGTGTACACAAATGGGACATTAATCACAGATTCTGTTGCTAAGGAAATGGCAGAACTTGGAAATATAACTCCTGCAATTTCAGTTGAAGGTTTTGAAAAAGAAACAGATGATAGAAGAGGTAAAGGCATTCACAGACAGATATTAAAGGCGATGGAAAATTTAAGAAACAACGGCGTTCTATTTGGCGTGTCTGTAACAGCAACAAAAAATAACATTAATGTTTTGTTAACTGACGAATTTTATAACTTTTATTTTGAGGAATTAGGGGCAACATACATGTGGATATTCCAGTATATGCCCATTGGTAGAAAATTCACAACAGAGTTAATGATTAGTCCTGAGCAGAGATTTGAACTATTCAAGAAATGGAAACAAATCCTAAGTGAAAAGGAATGGTTTGTAGCAGACTTTTGGAATAGTGCAATACTTTCAAATGGTTGTATCTCATGCGGGAGACCTGGAGGTTATTTTTACATAGATTGGAATGGCAATATTATGCCCTGTGTTTTTATTCCATATTATAAGCATAATGTAAAACAATTATTTTCTGAAGATAAAAAGATAGCAGATGCTTTATTTTCTGATTTCTTTGTTAAAGGGAGGGAATGGCAATCTAAATATTTCAATCAAAATGGAAAATTAGGGAATATGTTAAGACCTTGTTTTGTGAGGGACCACCATAAAAGATTTTTAGAGATAGCTAAAGAGACAAATGTTATACCACAAGATAAAGCGGCAAAAGAAGCAATGGAAGATGAGGGATATCATAATGAATTAATTAAATTTGATGAAAAGCTTAAAGAGATTGAGGATCCTTATTGGGAAAAGGAATATACAAAAAAAGAAAAAAGAGGTGATAATGGTGAAATATAAAATAATACTAATACTTTCAATTATGATAAGTGTATTAATGGTTACTTGTGTAAGTGCAACGAGCAGGCCTTTTTACGATACAGATACTCCTGTGGTGAGTGCTTCTGCTGAAAGCATCACTCCTTATCCTGTAGAACCTGGACAAGATTTTAGTGTACAGTTAAGAGTTTATAATGATGGTGGAGAAAAAGCAGACAATGTTACTGTTGATTTTTTGAAGAGCGAAGTTTTTTTCCTTACTGGAAAGGACGATGATTTTGATAAGTCATTTAGTTTGTGTTCAGGTTGTTCAAAAGACAATATTTTTTATTTTACTGTTTTGCCAGATGTAAAATCTGGAGAATATCCTCTTATTTTTAAAATCAAAGAGCGGAATATCATTCATGAAGAAACAATTTTTATCAGGGTTATTGGTAAGCCAGATATTATTTTTGACGCACAATTATTGAATGACAGCGTTGCTCCTGATGGTTCTTTTGATGTAAAACTGAAAATAAAGAATGTTGGTACAGGCATTGCGAGAAATATTAAAATAGTTCCTCAAGCGCAGGGTTTTGTTATGGATAATGCTAACTTAGTGTTTCTTGACGAAATAAAACCTAATGAGATTGTTGAAAAGCAACTTCATTTCATGGTCTCTGATTCAAACAGCCCAGGTCCGCAAAAAGTTGGTTTTTCGATAGATTATAGGGATGAAAAGTCAATAGATTATTCTTTAGAGCAATCTTTAGGAGTGAAGTTGTTGAATAAGGTTAAGCTTGATATTGCTGCAGTAACTGTTGATCCTAATCCTATTAAGGACGGAGAAAAAGCAATTGTCACTGTCAGAGTTGAGAATTTAGGGGAAGGGGATGCAAATAATATTCAGGTTAGATTAGAAAATGATGGGTTTGAAGGACAAACAAAGGCTTACATTGGAAAACTTAAAGAGGATGAAGATGCACCAGCTGTTTTTTCGTTGATTCCTTCAAAATCAGGTAAGCATGAATTAAAAGTTATTGTTAGTTATGAGGATGATCTTGGAGAACATGAGATTACAGAGCACTTGGAATTATTGGTTATTGAAAAAAATAGTTCAACATCGTTAATTATTGTGTTCTTAGCATTAGGCATAGCTGCTTTCTTTGGTTACTCTTTTTGGAGAAAGAAAAAAGAGAAATAAATTCTTTGTTTGAGTGAATAAAATGTTAGATCTCAAAAAATTGATTGAGGGAATTGATGTCGCGTTCTTTTTAGCTATTAAGAATTTATTCTTCAAAAAAAAGATGCTGATAATGATTATTATAATAATCGGTTTGGGTTTTTTGAGCACAACTTTTTCTAGCAGTATAATCTATGGATTAAAATATACTATCGAAGAGAAAGCAATAAGCACTATGACAGGAAATGTTTTAATTGAACCAAAAAGCGATGAGGATTATATCATGAATTCTAACGAAGTAATTAAAAAAGCTTTGGCAATACCTGGAGTTGTTGCTGCAAGCCCTCATGTAAATAGAGGAATAACACTTATTGATAAACAAGGCACGAAAGTTGCTGCTCAATTAAAAATAATTGATCCTGAAAAGGAAGCTAGAACAACCGCTGTCGATGATAATATCATTGCAGGGAAGTATTTGTCTCCAGGAAGCACTGGCGAGATACTAATTGGAGGTGACCTTACAAAAAAATATCGTATGCAAGAAGCTTTGCCTGCAGTTGATGTAGATGCTGGTGAGAAATTAACAATTGTTTTTGATAATGGTTTAACAAAAGAGATGAAAGTTGGAGGTATTTACAGTTTAAAATTCGCTGCTACAGATATTTTTGTATTTGCAACAAAAGAAGAAGCCAAACAAATATTTAATCTTACAGACGAACAGCTCACTTATGCCTCTGAAATACTTGTTAAGACAAGAGAGAGAGGATCCGAGGATGATGTTGTTTACGCACTGAAATCATTTAATGTTAATGGGAGAATTTGGCCTTGGCAGGAAAAGCTTGGCGTGCTTAACCAATTCACAGATAGCCTCCTCATTGTTAGCAAGTTGACAGGACTTATAGGAATTATAATTGCTTTTGCTACTATTTATATCATGATTTATATTAATGTAATGCAGAAAAGAAGTCAAATAGGAATAATGAAAGCAATAGGTATTAATAAAGAAACGATATTGTCGTCATATATTATCCAATCATTTGCTTATGGGCTTATGGGTGGTTTGTTTGGCATTTTTCTTACAAAGATTGTTTTAGGATATTTCACAGTAAATCCTATTGCAATGCCGATGGGAGATGTTACTCCAATAATCAATACAACAACTTATTTTTATTCATTCATTATTTTAATGGCTTCCTCTTTAATTGCTGGTTATTTTGCATCTCAGGGAGTCATAAAAGGAGAGATCTTAGAAGCTATATTCAAAGGGTAGATAATCATGACAGAAAAAAAAGTTGTCATTGATGTTCAGAATCTTACAAAATATTACAAGACAGGCACAGTTATCACAAAAGCTTTAATCGGTGTGAGTTTCAAAGTATATAAAGGAGAATTCCTAGGCATCATGGGGCCATCAGGTTCTGGAAAATCAACCACACTTCACCAGCTTGGGTTGTTAGATCACCCTACTTCAGGAAAAATTATTATTGAGGGTGTTGATGTAACTCAACTCTCTGAGATTGAGCGTTCTTATTTTAGGCTTAAAAAATTAGGATATGTCTTTCAGCAATACCGAAACATCCCTGAATTGACTGCTTTAGAAAATGTTTTTTTACCGTTGAGAATGCTCGGAGTTCCAAGGCGTATTTATCTGAAGGAAGCAAAGAACATATTAGAAAAAGTAGGTTTAGGTCATCGTTTGCATCATCATCCTTTCGAATTATCTGGAGGGGAACAACAAAGGGTAGCATTAGCAAGAGCATTGGTTCACAGACCAGCCATTCTTTTTGCAGATGAACCTACAGCAAGTCTGGATACTGCAGCTAGTGATGTGATTTTGAATTTATTAACGGAATTTAATAAACAAGGTCAAACTATTATAATGGTAAGTCATGAGCCAGAGCATGTCAAATATTTTGATAGAGTAATAAGAATTAAAGATGGATTGTTAGAGAAGGAATAGTTAAATAAAAGTTGTGGTCTTTTATCTCTATCGAACCTTATTTTCAATGTGTAAATTTCAAAACTCCCCTAATAATTTAAGAACTCCCCTTACTATAATAAAAATATTTTACGAAGTAAAATTCTATATGTGCGTAGCACTGGAACTCCCCAACTTTATCGTCTTAGAAATGGAAATTTTATTGTATTTAACATATGCGATTAAGAGAAGTTTCGCTTTAGCGAAATTTGGGAAAATCAAACGAAGTGCAGATTTTCCTCATAACCGCTGTTATACGCTCCCGATAGGGACGAGGGTTGCAAAGCAATCCGAAGAGTCGGCGAAGGGACGCCATAGACTTATTTTCTTTTACGTTTGGAATACCAATTGATGAAAATTATCCAATACA